>ERZ1673696.104-NODE-104-length-91800-cov-72.360434_pt1 | contig 91800 bp, 82 predicted proteins | sample MGYA00580226_ERZ1673696 | MGnify/ENA primary metagenome ERZ1673696 (study PRJEB41218, sample SAMN15661743) | gut metagenome | host: Homo sapiens | place: Canada: London | collected 2015-08-20/2019-03-30 | study: EMG produced TPA metagenomics assembly of... | reverse complement strand
AGTTGTAACTGAGGTTGGCTCCGCTGCTGGGCTTCGCCCAGCGCTCCGCTCCCCGGTGGGAGAGGAGGTTGCACGCCCACTTGTCGCGCTAATACTATTACTAATATGAAAACTAAACTATTAAATGTATCATCTTTAAATGTTATAGAATTAGATATACTTAAGTTAGACACACATGTATTATTAAAGGCGCAGCTCTTATGGACGAACATGTTATTGAAAGTATGACTATTAATTCAAATAAAACAAGAGAAAATAAATTAGTTTATTATATTAAAAGTGTAGATGACAAAAGTCATTTACTTGTAGATGCTGATACAGTTGAACCTATTGAGGAATATCATTCTCAATGGAGTATTGATTAATATGTAATATTGATAGAGCAAAAGCTCAAATAATTAAAGAACATAAGTTTAACTAATCAATACAGATAATCATGTTATGTGAAATTATATCTGAAACAAAAGGAACTATTGTTAATTTACCTATACAAGGTGATATTAATGTTAGTCGTGACGATTATATCGAAATCAATAATGTTCGATATGTAGTTCGTCGAAAAGAATATATTCTTAAAACTGAAACTGAACCTACTGGAAGACAAGTTTATATTACTCGAATTGTTATTTATATCATGTAAATTATGCCAAATTTAGAAGATTGTGTTATTCAGTTCGAAGACCCTAATCCAACAATGACTCGTGTCGAAAATGCTCCTGCGGGTATTGGTGCTAATATAGTATTTCCAAGTGTGGAACCGGAACATTTACGAGGTAGATCATTATCTGCTATTAGGCCTATGACAGTTACTGAATATAATAGTATTCATGCAGATAATTATAAAACTGAAAAGAATACTGGAAATATCATTCTTATTATGATTGTTGCAACAATATGTTTAATTAAAGTCATTAGAGCTGCGAAAAAATCAGATTAGCTAAATATGACTACTGAACAAGAAAAAGATTTTAAGAAAAGAGGTATATATAATGATATTATTCTGATGACAAATCTGACGATGATATATTGTTATATTATGTTCTTTGCTCTTGAAGAAGTTGTTAATATCTTTGATAAACGTTATCGACATTCAACTAAGTATTATTATAATATCGTTCGAGAAATTCTTGATAAAATTAATTGTGATAATATTAATTGTTTCAAAACAAGTCAGCAAGATGCTGGTCAAATGGTTTTGGATATTGTTAAAGAAATCGAAGATAGACTTGCTTTTGATGATAAACAGTTATATATCCTATTTGTTATTAATCAAAAGGTTTACGATAATATTCATAGGTTTGAACCTGAAGTTACAAGTATATTTAAGAAACAAATTGAATACACTTATCGTAAACTAATTGATTATTGTCCTGTAACATTGGATAAAGACAAAATGGCTATTGCAACTATTGTCATTAATCAAGTTATTAATAAAATTAAAGCTCGTGAGGAATCTAATGGTTCATTCACTATTATATATGATGATGCAAAATAAATTTTAAGATTTGTTTGGTCATACCATATATAATTATTATATTTGAATCATAAATAATAAACAAACAAACACAAGAACTATGCCTTACATTATCACTCGTGCTAACGAAAATAATAAAGTTGGTAAAATGGGAAAAGGTCGCAAAATCAGTCATGTTCAAACTATCGTAGTCGATGGTGATGAACGCAATAAGTGTCGTCCTGTATATCGTGTAACGCTTATTCACAAAAATAATAAGTAACAAATTAATACAACAAGTTGTAAATACATTATCATAACAAAATATGTAATGGGTAGAAATCCTCGATAGGCAATCCAGTATTAAACTACTATTTTTACAACTTGTTTTCTTGAACTATGGTGTAATGGTAACACATGAGATTTTGGTTCTCAGATTTCAGGTTCGAATCCTGATAGTTCAACTATTATAGATAATCATGGCAGAGATATAAATGCAACCGACCGTGTGTTTGGTGATACATAAGTCGAGACTTAACTGTATTTTAGGCTGGTGTAAGTCCAGCTGATTATCTATAATTACGCCGTGTTAGCTTTAATGGTAGAGCAGCTGATTTGTAATCAGCAGGTTGTAGGTTCGAATCCTACACACGGCTCACATTGGGATTGTTGTGTTCCAAATGTTGATGTTTTGAAATGGACATCTCGGAGTACTTCTGTTGTGATAATAGTGGTACTCTTTTTCATGTAAATTCTAATCTAATATATAATATTATGACTTTAATCACTCTACCTTCTGGAACTGTTTTAGCTAATGATTAAACTCTTCCGATTATTGTTATTAGTAAAGTTCTTATGGCTAATGATACTAATCCTCATGCTAAATTGTATCCGTATTATTTTACAATTATGTATGCTAATGGAGTTTCGATTCCTATTATAGCTAAAACATTAGCAGAAGCAGAACTTGATAGACAAATAGTTGTTAAAGCTATTACTCCTACAAAAGATTTAAACGTGAATTAACCATCTGTTGAGATTAAAAGCTAAATTAAAATTCATCGAAAGACTAAAAACAATAATCAAACAAAAGATAAAACTATGGAACAGACACAAAACACTTGCAAAGTAGCAATTAAGTTTAGATTTACAGTTGGTTCTTGTGCTGGAAATAATTATTCCAGTTGGGGCACACTCAAAATCGTAACTGAAATTAAACCTACTATTTTGTTTTATAGGTCAGAGAATGATGAAAAACATAATCTGATTGAACAAATAGCTACGGATAAAGTTAAAGAATTTATTAAAACATCTGGCAGTAATATTGTTGATGTTGAGATTCATTCTGTAACTCTTCTCTAATATAGTTGACTACGAACTATTAATCGTGGTGGTTTAAGGCGAGATGGTGAAATAGGTAAACACGAAGGACTTAAAATCCTTTGGTCAGTAATGACTTTGCGGGTTCGATTCCCGCTCTCGCTACAAGTGTCCAAATGATGGACGCGAGTGTACCAATCCGAGTACACAATCTTGCAGACAAAGCTGTCAAAAATCTGCGAGTTAAAAATGTGACAGTACTTATGGATACTCATAAGGCTAACGCTGGCGCCAAGCGGAATAATATTATGTGAGTTTCAACACGTTCATTTAGTAATGCTGTTGTTAGTGCTGACGAGCAACGAACAAGAAACGAGAGTACTCCTCGTTCTTGTCTTTTTAATGATGACGAAACCCGCGCGACAAGTGGGCGTGCAACCTCCTCTCCCACCGGGGAGCGGAGCGCTGGGCGAAGCCCAGCAGCGAAGCCAACTTAAATTACTACTAAATTAACTCTTAATTAAATATAAATTAAAACTATCTAACATTATGGTATGAGTAAGCAACCTATTATACAAGTTCATAGTTGTAGAACTTGTAAGTATTGTAAAAGTAAAACTTCGTATAAGTCACGAACTGAACGAAAGACTTATTATGAATGTGATAAGACTAAAACTATGATTACAGAAAGTGTATATCAGACAAATGATTGTTTAATTTTTATTAGTCGTAAATAGTTTATGCCTAAACTCAATGCTAATCAGATAGACAAATATCTTAATCCGAAAGATAACGGAGATAAGAGAAGGTCTAAACCTAATAGAAATCTTCGAGAAGATAACAATCAAAATTATAATAAGAAGAATGATAAACGTAGGCCAACAAGTTGTAACCAGTAAAGGTAGATATGGTCGTGTTATTGATGTTGATAATTCATCCAATGAACTTAAAGTATTAGTTAAGATTGGTACTAAGAATTATTGGATATTAGAAAGTCAATTAACTCTTGCTACGCATATAGTTAGGGTTAAAGTTGAATACGAAATAGATTATTGTGGTAAATCTATTACCGATAGTCTTGAAGTAGCCCTAAAACGTGATACTGTTCTTTACAATGATAATGTTAATTATTTAGCTCAACTTTGTAAAGATAAAGTAGAAAGACAATTAGAAATGGAAGTAAAAGTTAAACAAATTAAAATTTCATAAGTGCTATGACATTTGACTTAAAAGTTATTACTATTGAAACTAAACCTCGTGCTGGATATTTTATTCTTGACGAAGGTGAATTTTCTACTGTTAAAAAGGTTGTACCTCAACGTAGCGAAGTCTATCTTGATAATGGTAAAATATTATCTATTGCTGATGCTTCTAAGAAAGTTGCAAAACTTATCGGTGAAGTTACTACTGAACAAGAGGATAAGGTTATTACAAAAACTTATTCGATTATTCATAATGATTTCAGTGGAATCATTCGCGGTTTGTATGATACGATTCCTTATGGAGATGATGTTCCCGAAGAGGATAGAAAATATAAAACGCTTCGTGATGCACTGTTCGCTGGTGTAAAAGTCAGATATGAAAGTGCATTTGAAACTATTCTTACTCGTACTGTTGTCGATGAAGTTGTTGAGATTTCAAGTCTTTCTGTTGTAGATAGATATCAACTTTATTCTCGTGATGATAGAGTTGGTGTTGTTACGAAGTTTGATAAAGATTCTCATTGGTTCCAAATTAAACTTAATACCAGTAGTACTGTTGTTAAGTGTAAACGTGAAGATTTTACAAAACTTCATAATGACAATACTATACAGATGCTTCATACTTTATGTTCTCGTTGTGGTCGATAAATGGATTTTAGTAAACTTAAAGGACTTGTTCCTGTAAAGAAAGCTAATATCAATAGAGATTCAACTAATCGAACAAAAAGTAAAACTTCAAATATGACACCTCATGCTATAAAGTGTGAGGTGTTTTTTTATGATAATAAGTTTTATGGAATTGTCGATAATGAACGTTATCCTATTGATATAACAGATGAGGATTATCAGAAAGCTACATTTGCATTTAGTACACCTGATAATGAACATTGGGATTGGTTTACGATTCGTCCTTTTAGTGCTGCTGAAGCTGATATTGAAAACTTGAAAAAGTATTGGCAACTTATTGTTCCTAAAATGAAGATTTGGATTACTCTTGAAAATGAAGTAGGAAAACTTGATATGGAACGTATTAATAATCGAAACGAAAAAGTTTTCAAAAGATTAAGTCCAAAATATTATGCTTCTCGACGCAATTAAAGAGTATTCGGTGGTCATGCCGGAATTACTTCAATATTTGAAGAAACGAGGGTATGACCCCGGATACTTTTTTACAAAATTAGACCTATCGCTACAATTCATAATAATATTCGAGTTTTTATTACAGAATTACGATATTGTTATGATTACAACTCCTAATGTTATGGGTGTTAGAGCTTATGTTAATCGAACTACTGACAAACAAGATGTAATATTTGTTTGTCCTACTCCTGAAACTTATAAAATAAGTAATAATCATTATGAAATCCTTATTAGTAAGGCATTTGAGTATATCCAAAACACTGCATTTTAGCCGATATGGACGCAGATAAATTGAAAGACCTTACAAGTGTTAAGGCGAACAAAAATAAGCCGTCAGCAAGGCCAAAACAGGCCGCCACGGGCGATTATTCGCAATTATATCCGGGGCAACAGCAGGCTATCGACAAACTATCTGATTGGTATTTTAGTAACGAACTTGAATGTACACTTGAAGGTGTCGCGGGTAGCGGAAAAACTTTTATTCTTAGATATTTTTTTGAGAATATTGTTAATAAATCTTATACTATTACGGCTCCTACACACAAAGCTCTTCGAGTTCTTGAATCTCAAGTAGGTAGAAAAGGTATGACTTTGCATAGTTTGCATGGTCTTAAACCTAATATTGATTTACAGAATTTTGATATTGAGAATCCTCAATTTGACCCTCTTAATCCAAGCAAGATACAAAATTATAATCTTGTTGTGATTGATGAATGTTCTATGATTAATAAGGATTTATTTCAACTTAATCGAAATCGTGCTACTACTTATAATGTTAAGATTCTTTATGTTGGTGATCCTCTTCAGTTACCACCTGTAAATGAAGAAATATCTTTAACATTTGCTACTGTTAAGAATAAAGTTGTTCTTACTGATATTGTACGACAAGAAGAAGGTAATCCTCTTCTTGAACTATTTAGTCTTTTAAGAGATGATATTAAAAATCAAACAAATACTTTTCTGAATTATATAGTTCGAAATAGGTCTAATATACAAGATGGAATTGGTTATGAAATTATTCCACGAGCCATGTTTAATCAAAGACTTATTGATGAATTTAATTCAGATACATTTCATAAGAATATAGACCATTTTAGAATTACTGCTTATACGAATAAAGCTGTTTCTGATTGGAATAGTATTGTTCGTAATAGTATAGTTGGTAAAGATGCTAATATAATTCATATTAACGATTTGGTATTATCTTATAATACCATTGTTGATGAATTTAAAGAACCAATCATTCTAAATAGTGAAGACTATATTCTTGAAGATATTAGACCTTATATTAGTGATGAAGGTATTAAAACATTTGCTGTTAATCTTAAATCTATGTATGATGGTCATATAACTCAACCATTTCTTATCGTAGATACAAAAGATGCTTCGTTTCTTAAATATAAGGAAATTCTAACACATCTTTATAATAGAGCAGCTAATCGTGTTCAACATGGTTGGTATGTTTATTATAAGTTTAAGAATCGTTTTTTAACAAATCTTAAATTCAGTATTGAAACTATTCAAGGAACTAAGTGGATTAATAAAGACATAGATTATGGTTATTCTATGACTGTTCATAAAACACAAGGTTCTACTTTCGATAATGTAGCAATAGATTTGACAGATATTGTTTTTCAAAATACGAGATTTGGTCGTAGAGAAAATGATATCGATATTCGTAATAAACTTATGTATGTAGCTCTATCTCGTGCTCGCAAAAGTGTTATTATGAAGTATTAAACATAATCTTATTAATCAGACTGTTTCATCTGATATTTTTAATAGTATTAATATTATGTGTAATGCTTGTAAAAGATGTTATTTATCTATTGCTAATCGACGAATACCCGGTGGGGGAGCAGGTTGCACGCCCACTTTGAGGCGTACTATTATGTTTGTTGGTGATACACCAACTATTACAGATTATAAAACTCAAACTATATTTAATGGTCGTTCAACTAAAATAGTTAGTCAATTCATTAATGATTATAAACTAACTGCTTGGACTATTAAATCAACTCTTATTCAGTGTGTTTGTGCTGAACCAACTGAACATTATGCTGAAACTTGTTATCCAAATTTTATAACAACTATTAGGAAATATAAACCTACTATTATTGTTGCTGTTGGACAATTTGTTTATCAGTTCCTTAAAGAAGAAAAATATAAAAGTATGGCATCAGTTGTTAATAAACCAGTTAGGTTTAATGATGCTATATTAATTCCTATATATTCACCAGCCTATATTATGCGTAACAAATGTTATTCAGAATATGTTAAATCTTTTAATTTAATTAGTGACATATTTGCTGAATTATGTAAAGAATATCGTTATTACAGATAAAGTAGTATTATTATGAATAATGCTTATGAATATGATGTAGAGATATATCCTAATCTATTTGAAGTTACTTTTATACCTAAAACAGCAGACCAAAAACTTATCGACGTTTATAAAACTGTTGATATAAGATGTCTTGCTATTAAAAATGGTAAAGAAGGTAATCTTGAAGAACTGAAAGAAGCAAAGGCTAAATTGTTGTTAGCAATGGGTGCTAAACAATTTGTTATTTGGATTGATTATACTACTGGTAAGTGGAGAAATGATGGGCCACTTATTATGGATTTCTTTATTCAACATAAAATTCTTACTGGTTATAACAGTAATAATTATGATAAAATTATGTTAGATATTTTTATTAATAATTATAAATATCTTAATGTAAAAGGTTTTAATAAGAAAGAAGGTAAACATATTACACAAATTCTATATGACCATAGTTGCGCTTGTGTAGATTTTGGTAAAGGATATAGTAGTTTACTTAATTTCAAGAAATATTATAAACGTCCTTTTACTGATTATGATATTCAAAAAATTCTTTATCTTGATAAGACTTATACCAGTCTTAAACAAGTTGCTATTTGCTTAAAATGGTATCGTATTCAGAATCTACCGATTGCTTATAATTGTAGAATTAGAGAAGAGGATATTTATGATATTTGTGATTATAATGTAAATGATGTTCTTATTACATTAGAACTAGAACGTAGTCAAAAGGCTGAAATTGAACTACGAGAAGATATATCTGAAGAGTTTGGAATTGATGTCCGTAATATGTCAAGAAGTTCTATTGGTAAAGCTATTACTACATCTCTTTATGAGAAGTTTAGCGGTATTGATAGAAAAGATTTTATGGATACTAAGACTGATAGATGGAAAATTAAAGTTTCCAGTATATTAAGTCCTAAACTTAAATTTCAAACTAAAATTCTCAATGATTTACTTCGTACTGTTGCACAATCTACTATTGTTGTAGGTAGTACAAAAGATGAAGATAAATTTAAGCATGAATTTCAATTTGGTGATGCGGTATATACTATGGCTTTGGGTGGTTTACATAGTCAAGATAAACCGGGATTACTAATTGCAGATGGATTTAGTTTACGTGATGCGGATGTTAGTAGTTTCTATCCTAATGGTATTCTTAGTTATGATGTTTATCCCGAACATCTCGAAAGAAATCCTTTCAGAGCTACTGTCGGTTATACAAAAGATAGTCGAATTGAAGCTAAACATCTTAGCAGTAAATTAATGAAAGAAGCTAAGAAAGTATTAAATGAATATCAAATTGCTAAAAATCAAAATCGAGTTGATGCTGAAGAATTAAATTCTAAATATCATGAATTATTAACTGAAAGTAAACGTCATAAGATTAAAGCTGAAGGTCTTAAAATTGCTATTAATAGAATGTATGGTGCATTTAGAGATATAAATGATTATCTTTATGACCCTAAATGTACTTATAAAGTTACTATAAATCTGCAACTTTGTCTTTTGATGCTTATTGAAGCATTGGAACTCAAAGGTATTAAAGTTATATCTGCTAATACTGATGGTATTGTTTGTATCATTAAACCTGAGCAAGAAGCTGATTATAAAGCTTGTTGTGATTGGTGGCAAGAATATAATAATTTTGAACTTGAATTTACTAATTATGAAAAGTATCTTCGTAATGATGTAAATAATTATATTGCTGTTAAAGAAGGTTTTCAAGATGCTTATGATAAATTGATTGATAAAACGCCAGAAGCAATAGCTGAACTTGAAGATATTTATATTAAACGTAAAGGTCTTTTTATTGAAACTATTGCTTTTAATAAAGGTTATGCTTATCCAGTTGTTCCAAAAGCTCTTAACCTATTTCTTTTATATAATGTTCCTTATGCCGATACAATAGAAAATCATATTCATAATAGCAAAGAAGCTATTTATGATTATTGTATTAGTCAAAAGACTGATGCTAAATTCAATATTATATATCGTAGTATTGTAAACGGTGAACTTCATGATGAAGAACTTCAAAAATCTAATCGTTTCTATATTGCTGATGTATCTTATTGTAGTGGAACTATTATAAAAATTGATAAAAATAAACCAAGTAAAATTAATCGAATTGTAGCTAAATATAGTGTTCGTCCTTTTAATGATTATGTTGAGGAAGATGATTATCATATAGATTTTAGTTATTATAAAAAAGAATGTGCTAAGATTCTATATGGTAAAAATAAGAAAACTGCTGGTATGGTTGCGGTTCAAGGTGATTTATTTGGTGCTATGTCTAATAATAAACATTTAGAGCCTATTGAAAGTCCTGAAGAAGATGGTTTGTTTGAAGTTGATTTTGAAGATGACAATGTATCGTTTATTAATCCTGCTAATGACATTCCTATTAACAATACTATCTGGGGTATGTATGGTTTTTCAAGTGAAGAGGAATATAAACGTGCAATAGAAAATGGAGATTATTTACCTTTTTAATAAAATACTAATATGAATGGTGACCTTGTATATCATGAAGTTGATGGTCTTGCAATAGCTAATATTAAACCAGTTAATGTTAAAAATCATAGAATTGGTTTGCGTGTAGCTAAGTTTACAAGAGAGGGAAAGTATATAACTACTTATGCTTCCACTAAAGATGCTGCTAATGCTCTAACTATTGAGCTAAAAAAAACAAATCCTAAACAGGCTTATTACGCTATTGTTAAGGCCTGTACTCCTAAAGGTAATTCTAAAACTGCTTATGGTTATCAATGGAGATATATTAGTCATGATGGTAGTATTGTAAAGCGTGATTGTGATTGATATGTTATGCACGAATTTGATGAAATTTGTTATGGTAAAACAGTAGAGGAATTACAAAAGGAAATGCTCTTTCAAATGCACTTTGGTAATTGTGAAATGTTAACACAATATATTATGGATTGTATTGAAAGACTTAAACGTGAAAATGCTCCTACTGTTTATTGGAGATATTAGAGTATGGATAAGTCCGAACGTCAAGAAATATCTTGTAATAAATGGCGTGATGCCAAAGGTCGAGGTACTCTAAATCTTATAATGAGATTTGGAAAAACACGAGTAGCAGCTATGATTGTTGGTAAGCTGGTTAAAGCTAATCCTAATCGAACAATTATGGCTATCGCTCCAAATGCTGTAACTACTAAAAATCTTGCTGATAATCTTACTGAATTTTGTCCGAAAGAACAATGGATTGATATAATGAGTAGTAATACTCTTATTAATCATGTAAATAAACTTAAAATAGAACGAAAGCTTCCTATTAAAGTTGATTTACTAATTCTTGATGAAGTTCATAAGTTATTACAAGGTGAAACTCTCATGGCTATTAAGAATATAGAGTATAAATTTATTCTATGTCTTACTGGTTCTACATTAAATAAAAATCAATTATCTATTCTTAATGAATTAGGTGCTCCAGTAATTGATAAAATTACTGAAATTGAAGCTGTATCGCAAGGTTGGATTTCAAATAGTACAGAATATAATTTAGCTATTGAACTTGATGAACATGACAAAATTAGATATGCTAAATATTCTGATATGATTTCTGAAACTCTTGAAACATTTGGTGGATTACATAAAGTGATTAATCAAGAATTTCGTAATAAAGTTTTTGACAGTGATTTTGCATTAGTTCTTGCATCTTTTACTGGTTATAATTATAAAGATAGAAATGGCAGTAATACTTTTATTAAACCTACTGTTATTCGTAATATGTTAGCTTCATTAATGGGTTGGACTCGTGATATGCCACTCGATAATGATTATAATAAACGAATTAATAATCTTTGGAATCCCGATAATATTTACGAACGTGCTAAAAAGTTCAAAGACTTTGTTAGACAACGTAATGATATTTTAATTCATAACAGACCTAAAATTAATGCTGTTATTGAAATTCTTAAAACTAATAGTGTTCCTACTATCTGTTTTAATGAATCAATAGCTATGGTTACTGATTTAGCTGATTATTTCAGTAAAGACGGTATTCCTTTTCATAGTGCTATTGAAAGTAGGTATATAATTAATCCTGAAACTGGTGTTCCATATACTTATAAGAATGGTGAACCTAAACGATTAGGTAAAACTTCTCTTAAAAAGTTAGTTATTGAAGGGATTAAGAATGGTACTTATAAATATTTATTTACTGCACAAAGTCTTAACGAGGGTTTAACGATAGAAAATATCGAACAAGTTATAACGACTGGTGGTAGTTGTAATTCTAATACTCACGGACAACGTGTCGCACGAGGTAAGACTTATAATTATATGAACCCTAATAAGAATTGTGTTATTATTAATCTTTACATTGATGATTTCAAAATTGGTGATAAAGATGTTAGGTCAAGGGACAAACAGAAGTTAATCCAGCGTCAGCAAGATTCCGAGAATGTTCCGATATGGGTTAATGATATTAGTGAAATTTTCGGTTAATTTCTTGCTATTTTCTTTGGTGGTACAATTATAATTACTATATTTGCGTATGGATAAACCACAAATGAAGCCAGTCGAAAAGACTGATGAAGATGTTAGTGGTGCTCTTGTTAATACAAGAAGTAAAAATGGAAGTGTTACTTTAGCTGTTAATCAAATTAATTCATTTGAACAAGCTGAAGCATTAGCAGATTGGATTGCTCAAAGTCCTGTTTTTAATAAGAGTTTTAAGGAGCAAGTTCAGAAAGAAGATGGAACGAGTGAACTTGTAGTTAATAAGAGCGCGATTGTTACATGTTTGCTGTTAGGTAACGAACTCGGTTTTACTCCTATGGTAAGTGTTACTTTTGGTAAGACACTTGATAGAGACGCAGCAATCAAAGTTGAACGTGGGCGGTCTATGGGACTTAATCCTATGGCTGCTATGCAAAACATTTACGTTTTTAGTACTTCTCAAGCAGAGATAGTATATACTGGTATTCATGTTGTTAATAAAGTCCTTACGGATGCCGGTATTAAACGTAAGATTCTTGAAGATGGAACTAAACCTTTTTACATATATAGATATTGTAAAAAGGAACTTGCAAATGAACTTGTTGATTATAACAAAGAAACGAAAGATGATTTTGTTGTAATTAATGATGGTCATACTGCTGATTATATTGATAAACAAGTACAAGAAGGTAAAATTCCAATTATTAGGTATGCTACTCGTCGAGCTCTTGTAGAACTTACTCGTGGTGATGAGAGTATTGCAATACCTTATACTTTACAACAAGCTATTGATGCAGGTTTGTACGTTGGTACTAAATCTGACGGTACTGAAAGTAAAGGTAAAGCTAATTGGAACGCCCATCCGGAAACTCATCTTATTAAAATGTCTATCATGCTTGGTGGTAGAATTATTGCAAGTGATAAGTTAAATGGAATTTACGTTGATAGTGAATTACATCAAGCTGTATCTATTGCAAACCGTCAAGCTGAAGATACTGAATTTGAAGAAGTTCCTGTTACAGAATAAAGTAATGCAAATCTATCATTAATCTATCATTCATAAAATATTCATAAATTAAAACAAATTACAATTATGAAAAAGTCTGTTTTTTCTGCTGCTAAACTTGCTGGTCTGACTGCTGTAAACCGTGGTACGAAGTCGTCGAATGATATTCGTCCGGCAATTACTACTGCTCGTGGTATGAACAAGTTTACGATGAATGCTTCGGCTTCTGCACTTATTGGTTGTGGTCATGGCGACCGTGTTGTTATGTTTGCTATGCCTAATGCTGATTCGATTAATGAGCGTTTCTTTATTGCTCTTTCGGCAGGTAGCGAGGGTTGCAAACTTGCAAGTGCTGGTAACACGAAAGGTACTGGTCGTCCTCAGTCGTTTAATTACGCTGGTGTTTGGTCGCAGATGCTTATGCAGGATAAGGATGCTGCTCCCGTAGGTGAGCGTGTTCTTGCTGATAAGGGTCTTATGGAAGAGGTTGAAACTCAGAAAGGCCGTGACGGTAAGATGTGTACTGCTGTTCTTGCTACCAAGCGAGTTGAGTATGGTGTTGAGGAAGTTAAGGACGAGAATGGTGAGTTTATTCCTGTTGAGGTTGGTGATACTATCTATGAGAAAGTCTATGTGCTTGTAGACCCGAAAGAGGTAACGCTGGAGGACGAGAAGCAGGAAGAGGAAACCGTAGAACCTGAAAGTATTTAACAAATCTATCATTTGCTATCATTATAAAAAGAGGAGTTATTGAATAAGTAGCTCCTCTTTTTAGTCTAATAACTTAAAGTACTTTAATTATTATTATGGCAGACACAAGTAAATCGAAAGTTAGTTCGACAACATTAATGTTTGAAGAAGAGGTTGTTGAACGGAGATTAGCTTTTAAGCCCGACCCTGAACTTGGTAATCTTTGTATGGGTATTATTAACGATGTTCGTATTGATATTCGTGAAGTACCTTTGCTGGATGATAAAGGTGTCGAAAGTACATGGGAATATGCTGGTTGTAAATTCCCCGTACTTATTATCGAATTTAAGCAGTGTAAAACTGACGCAAATCCGAAAGACCGTTATTATACATTTACTGCTAAGCCGGTTACTACTCTTAATAAGAAAGGCGAACCTGTTGAAGAGAAGACTGTTATTAACATTATTCAGCAGGTATATGGACAACTTCGTCATATCGCAAATCAGTTTAAGGGTCTTAAAGGTTATCCGGTTAATGCTGGTAAGTGTCCGGGACTCGATTATGCTGCTCCTGCAAAGGTTCGTTGTGAACAGTATCTTGCTTTCTTTGAATATTTCAAACATCTCCTCGTTGGTGATGATGAGAAAAATCCTATTTATAAGAATGTGAAACTGTTTATGAAACTTGTTGCAGATTATAACACGCATAAGTTCTTAGCTTTTCCTTCGTTTGTTAATCGTGGATTTGTTGAACGTGTTATTCCCGGTCAAAGTCCGTCGATTGAATTTGAAGCTGGTGAAACAATTCATCTTGCAAAAGATGATACTCCGAAGAATCGTGAAGCTGCCGCAGGTGCTCCTGCTCCCGCTCCCGGTGCTACTGTTGTTTCGTCGGATATTCAGAACATTCTTGATAAGTACTCGAAGTAGTATTTATCATATTACTAAAACAGGAACTTGTAAAGGAGGTAATGGAGGTAAAACTTTATTATCTCCTTCTTTTTTGGGTAATGCTAAAATTAGACTTGTCGGTAATACGTCACGAGTGGGCGTGCAACCTTCTGCCCCACCGGGGAGCGAGGCCGCAGGCCGAGCCGCACAAGTTACACTACTGATTACATGAGAGATTTCATACTTAATACACTTGACCAAGTTACAATATTTAGTAAATATTTTGGTATTCCCGAAGATGTAATCCGATTTAACATTAGTAGTCCTAATGATAGAATACGAAATCCTTTAAGAAATGATAAACATCCTTCATTATCTTTTAAGTATTATGGTGATAAACTGATATGCAGAGATTTTGGTGATGGTAGATTTAGAGGTGATATATTTGAAGTTGTAGGTTATATTATTAATAAGAATTGTAAAACAAGTGAAGGGTTTGTGTATATATGTAATGACATAATTCTTCGTTGTTCTGATAAGATTGTTACTAATATTGAATTTAATCGAACTGAACAAGAACATATTAAGAATCAAAATCTTGAAATTACTTTTGATGTTCGTAAACCAAATAAGTTAGATTATATTTATTGGGAACAATATGGTATTAAGAAAAGCAATCTAAATACAAAAGTATTTATTGTTGATAGATATAGACTTAATGAATGGCAAACACCTTATCGTTATAGTGGTACTGATCCTTGTTATGTTTATAATGTTAATCCAAATAAGTATAAACTTTATTTTCCAAAAAGACTTAAAACTCAAACTAAGTTTATTACTAATAATCGTTGTCCTATTGAGTGTTTACATCAACTTAAACCAACGAATTATATTGTTCTTATAAAAGGTTATAAAGATAAAATACTTTTTGAACAAATTTGTGATGAGAAAGGTATTAATGATATTTTGTTTATACCTGCTGCTTCTGAAACTATCGTATTACCTACTGACATCTACAAGTTATTGGTGTCGTACTCTTTAAGCGGAAAGTTATTTACTATTTTCGATACTGATGCTGTTGGAATTAATGCAGCTCATCTACTACAAGGTAGATATAATACTATTCCAATTTATTTTACGAATAATTATAAATCTAAAGACCCATCAGATATGGTTAAAGATTATGGTTATCGTAAAGTATTCCAACATTTTGATAATGTTCTAAAAAAGATTTATTATGGAGATTAAAATCAAAAACTATCTTATCAATACTCTTGATAATGGTAATAAGATTTATCTTTGTCCTATGGATGAAGAAACTTATACGAGATTAATGAATGATTTTTCTCGTTTATCTGACCAATCAAGTATTAATAGATTTGTGGATAAATATGGTTTTAAACATACACAAATTATTCTTGATGGTGATACTTATATTAGCTCTAATGATAAAAAAACATTAGAAGCTATAAATCCTATTCTTTCGCGTATTCTCCCACATCCTAAAACTATTAAGAATCCTCTTAATAATAAAATTGAAAGGTCGTATAAATGTTTTTGTGCCAAACCTCTTAATCTTACAGATATGACTGAACATAAGACTCCTCTTGAAAGTTGGAATTGTCTTATGATTCGTATTGGAGAACCGCAATATGCTATTGTTATTGAAGAAAAAGTTAAAAAATAAGATATGATTCCTAATGAAGTTTTATATAAACGAGATTTAACTGGCGGTTTAGTTCGTTGGTGGGGTCGAGTTGAAAAAGTTACTAATTCTGATGGTACAGTATTTCTACGATTAGCTTATTATTATGGTAAAGTAAATGGTGCTGAAACATCATCATATTCTCCTGTAATTAAAGCTAAGAGTAAAAAAACTGATAGAGAACAAGCTGAATTTGAACTTAATAGTGTTTATGAAAGACATAAGAAACAAGGATATAAAAGTCTTTCTGATTTAGGTATTAGTCCTTTAGATTATCTTACTAATGTAGATGATTTATTTGCAGAAATAGATAAGAGATTACCTAAATATAATACTGATGCAAATAATTGTGTTAAACCTATGAAAGCACAAAAGTTTGCTATTGGTAAGTTCGAATATCCTTGTATTGCTCAACCTAAAATCAATGGTGTTCGAGCAGTTGTTATGCTTGAAGAATTTACACCTACTGATTTATTCAGTCTTGAAGGTTTTGTTCGTGATGATAAACATTATCATACTGTAATTAAAACTAAAGAAGGTCTTACTTATCGTATTTGGCATATCGAGCAACTATTTAATGATTTTTATGATAGTTTTCCTGAATATGCTAATATGGTATTTGATGGTGAGATTTATATTCGTGGTGAAAAAGTAACAACTATTGGTGGAGCTGCTCGTAATCCTCGAAATCCTTTTCATGATAAACTTCAGTTTGTTAATTTTGATTTAAGTATTCCAGATTTAACTAACAAAGAACGTGATAAATTAAGATTCGGTGTTTGGGAAGAATATCGTAGTAAGAAAAGTAGTGTATCTCATAATGTAATGACTGGTAGAATTTGGGAAAATTTAACTCCCGAAGGTCATGGTATGTGGGATAAATTTAATCTTATTATTCTTAATAGTGATACTATTTATGATGATAATCAAGCGTTAGCTTATATGCAAAAATGTATTGATTGTGGCTTTGAAGGAGCCATAATTAGAGATTTGCATACCGAATATAAATTTGGTTCTCGTCCTGCTACAATGATGAAACTCAAAAAGTTCGACGATGCTGAATTTGAATGTATTGGTGTTGAACACACTGGAAATCCTGATGATAAAGTGGGATTTAATGTTAGATTAGTTCTTAAGAATGATATTAATGATTTAGTATTTAGTTGTACTTTAACTGGTACTGTTAATGAACGATTAAACATTCTTAATAATCCACCTATCGGAAAGTCTGTAACTGTTAAGTTTTATGAAAGAACTAAAAATGGTTTACCTTTCCATGCAAATGTTGTTGGAATTAGAGATTATGAAAAGTAATGAAAAGTGTTGGAACTATCAATGAAATACTTGATTTATTCTATAAGAAAATAGATGATATAAGTATTCATACAAAACATATCGTTGCAAATGGTAAATATGGTTATGAATTAAAAAATGGTATTCTTTATTGTAGAGGTAGAATAATTGGTGTTTGTAATAAATTAATACCATTTGTTGTAAAATTAAATGATATTAAAGATTATCTTTATGAACCACTTGTTAAACTTAAAAATCAAAAAATTAGAGGTATAAATAATATAGATATTTATAATATTTGTAGACAAAATAGTATTATTATATATAATGATGCTTATTCTATTCTTTCTACTCTTTGGAATGGTGTAAATCAAAATCTTACCGTTACAAGACATATTCTTGAAAAAGATGTTACTAATCAAAAATTTGCTGATGTTCGAACTCATCAGATAAAATATAATAATGCTCGTAAAGGTTGGCGTTCTGCATTAAAAGATATTTTAAGTATTTGTAAAGAATATGGTCTTGATGCAGATACAATCATTAATCGAACACAATCTTTTAATTTTACTTATGTTGAATATAGAGGTTTTGCAAAAAATTATACAAGACTATCTTCTATATTCAATCTTAAAGATAATATTCGTATTACTTTAAGTCCTAAAGAAAATCTTATTATTAGTGGTAAAATTATTTATTGGCAAACTATTCGTTCCAAAAAGGTTAATATTGCTTATTGTAAGAATTATGCTGAATTTAAGAAACTTTGGAATAATACAATTACTCGAAAGCAACTTAAAGATGTTATTAGAATTAAATTCAATGAATATCTCGACAATCAGAAAGCTATTGAAGAAGCAAAAGCTAAGAAATATCGAGAAGAGCTTGAAGTTTTAATTCAAGAATTTAGAAATTATAAAATTAGTAGTATTCCTTATCAATGGCGACAGTATGGTACTTATGCTGTAATGCGTTATGAATCAACTAATGGGATTGTTAGATTATGGAATGATGCTGTTATTAAATTAAAAGATTTCACTGATTTTGCTTATTTCTTTGCTGCTTGTGTGCAAAATAATATTCAATTAAATCGTAAAACTTGTTATAATTATAAGATTCAATTTGGTGGATATTATGTTTGGGAAGTTCAAGCTAACGATTTATGGAATGTTATGTGGGGTGGTCAGTGTATTACTATTATGGCTGTTATAATTATCTGTAATAGAATAGGTATTAGTCTTGAAGAATGTAAAATAACTCGTAAACAATTACTGTCGCAATTCGAGAAGCGACAGGAGGTGTAACTTGTGTGGCTCCGCCTGCTGGGCTTCGCCCAGCGGCTCCGCTCCCCGGTGGGAGAGGAGGTTGCACGCCCACTTGTCGCGTCTAAACTAATACAATTAAAGCTATGAATGTTGTAGAACCTGCAATCGAATTTTGTGATTATTCTGGTCTTAGAAAGATTGAATTAATCGGTAAAGTTTGTACTAAACAAGAAGATAGTATCAAACCTGATTCAGCTGAAACTTTTTGTAGAAATAGACTTATTGATGGTCATACTGCTATATTTGAACATGAATATGTTTATTTTAATGTTACTTCAATTCCGAATCGTATTGTTCGAGAATTTGTTAAATTAAGTCCTTATATTCGTTGGTCTTATCTTGGTAATTATATTGGTTTTTCATATCGAGTATTTCTTGATATTATGAGTAATAGTCGTAAAATGAAAGCTATTTATAATGATATTTATCATCCAAGCGAAGTTAATGATTTGTTTTATAATATGCTTCTTTTGAGTAAGGAGTTTTCTCATTTACTGTTTGATGATAAAGATATTATTGCTAAACTTGAATATGGTATTGATGCAAGTCTTCGAATTGCTTCAGATGCTGAAATCCTTGCAAATGCGCCGGAGATTTATAATGTTACTTATAAAATTACAACCGATAGAGGTGTTACGCATGAAGCCGTTCGTCATCGTGAAATGAGTTTTATGCAAGAAAGTACTCGTTGGTGTAATTATGCTAAAGGTATACTTGGTTATAAATATGGTAATAATATTAATGTAATTGAACCACCGTTTAAGAATGAAGATTCATTAGAAAAATTCTATGATGTTATTGCTGGCAATGAAGCTATATATCAAGAATTAACTAATGATGGTGAACCTGCTCAGTTGGCTCGTTCGGTTCTTCCTACTGCTACTAAATCAGATATTTATATATCTGGTACTCTTGATATGTGGATTGGTGAACATCTTGAAACTGTTTATCCCAAACTCACTATTGTTGAGAATAAAGGTTTTCTTCCTCTTCGTAATCATAAAGCTGCACATCCTCAAATGATTGAAATTGCTAAAATGATTGCAGAAGATATTGCTGTTAGATTCCCTAATGAAACAGGTCGTATTATTAATTATTTTGAATAAACTACTATGGCTAATAATAATTATATATCTCGTTCAAAATTTCAAGAAGTATTTGCTAAAGCTCTTAGTAAATGTAATGTTCCACAAGATGAACAAGACAAGTTTTTTGAAGAAGGTAGTACTCTTCAGTTAAGAAATCTTGGTATTTGCATTGCTATTACAAATATTATAGATAATATTATAAAAGAGGAACTTCCTGATTATGATGGTTGTGTTTCTGGTGAAACATTTAATACTATTTATGAGTATAACAAAAAGTATATGTATGAACGAGAGCAGGAGCGAAAGCGAGAAGAAAACGCTTAAAGAACTTCTTATTGAAATTAATAATCGTCACGGTATGACAGATGGTAATTCATATGTTGCTCGTGAAATGGTTAGAATTTATAATAAGTTATTCAAACGTAGTATTATTTTAGCAGTTAAGAAAGAAGCTGCTTTAAGAGTGTTACATGGTCAAGAAGGTAGACAAAATGTATTTGTTAACTTTCCAGAAGAAATAATTAATTAAGATTATATGGTTAATAAATTAATTTTAATCAGTGGTAAAAAAGGTGTAGGTAAAACATATGTTACTGAATACCTTGAAGGTATGCTCGCTGGTAAAGTTGAGATATATCCTATGGCTACAATGCTTAAACGTATTGTAGCTGCTGTTACAAATTGTAGTGTATCTCAATTAGACAATCATTATTTTAAGTCGTCTAAATCTCCTTATATTGTTAATCGTTACGGTATGGATGAACAACTTACATATCGTAAATGTTTACTTCATTTTGGTAAACTATTAAGATTTGATAATGGCAGAGTGTTTATTGATGATGTTATAAATAGAATCAGAACTACTCCTTGTGATTATTTTATTATTCCTGATATTCGAGAACAATTTGAATTAAATTGTATTAAAGATTTTGCTCGTCAGAATGAAATTGAATTAACTACAATTCGTGTTCTCCGTAATACTAAAATGGATGATACATCCGGTGATAAAACTGAGTGTGATTTAGAGAATTATACTGGTTGGGATTTTTATCTTGATAATACTGCTGATGGATATGATAGTATTCATAAACAATTAACTTATATCTGTAAAGAAAAAGGTTATAATGTTAAAAAGGGTTATGTTGAACAAAAATTATTTTGACAATTTATGAGTAATTTATTTGGTATTGCGCAAAAATATGATTATCTTGTTTCGCAGATAGAAGAGAATGACGGCGAAATAACGGAAGAAATTGCAGAAGAATTAGCTATTGCTGAAAGTGAACTTGAAGATAAACTTCGTGCTTATCGACAAGTGATTGACGTTCAAAAAGCTAATATTGCTTATAATAAAGATGAAATTAAACGACTTCGTGATAGGAATACAAGTTTTGATAAAATAGCTGGTAGACTTAAATCTTCAGTTGTTGATGCTTTACATATATTTGGTCAAGTTGGTAAATCTGGTAATTATAGTCTTAAATTTCCTGATTTTACTGTTTATACAAAAGAGTCGGAAAGTGTTTCAATTAATGAAAATGCCTTAGACCCTATTGTTACTTCATTACTTCATATAACAGAAGCACCACTTCCGCCGGAAGATAATATTTTCGTTGAGAAACATAAAGAAGAATTAGATAAGATTGCTTCTATTAGTATTACAGTTGATGTTCCTATTAGCTTAGCAAAAGAGGTAGGTAGATATATTCATGATAAATTAGGTGATGATTATATTTATACTGTTAAATTTGATAAGAAAGCTATTAAGGAGCTTGATAATTGGGCTAAGACATCCAATGAATCTGACGAAGATATTGCTCGTGCTGAACGAATAGCTCATGTCATGGATAAAATTGATATGGAGATTGTTACGTCTGAAACTGCTATATATAAGTAGTCTATCATTAAACAAATTAAAATTAATTAAGCTATGAGTAAAAAGTATTTGATTACAAAAGTAATCGCTGGTGAGAAACAAGGTTTTCTTAAAAATGTAACCAAAGATGGTGGAGAGTGGATTAATGACCATAATGAAGCTCTTACATTTTTGAATCTTGAAGATGCTGAAAATGAGAAAGAACTTCTGTTTAACAAACTTGGTGCTGAACATAAGGACATTGCTCATATTCGTATTATTGAATTGTAATATAAATTAACTAATTTAATTATGGCTGCGAATATTGAATTCAATTCTAATAGAAATACTTATTCATTCTATTCGTTGAAAGATGTTCCTTGGCATGGTCTTGGAACTATTGTTGAAGAAGCTAAAACTCCTGATGAAATCATCCGTATTGCTAATATGGATTATGAAGTAGCTTTAGCTCCGATGTTTGCAAGTTTTATTCCTGCTGAAGCTAAACATATAGTAAAAGAAGATAATCACTATGCTTGTCATATGTCCAATGGTGATGTTGTCATTATTCCGGAAAAGGGTGCTCGCGTAAGTGATGTATATGCTACATATCGTAAAGATAATTATAAAATTCTTGGTACTGTTGGTAGTAGGTATGAACCTGTTCAAAATACAGAAGCTATGGATTTTATATATCAAGTTTGTAAAAGTCAAATGGTAATTAATCCAAAAGATGTTATCATTCAGACTGCTGGTGTTTTAGGTATTGGTGAACGAATCTTTGTTACTGCTAAACTTCCTACTTATGAGATTGCAAAAGATGAAATGGAGAAATATATCCTTTTTACTACAAGTCATAATGGAAGTGGTAGTATTCAAGCTTGTTTTACTGATATTCGTATTGTATGTAACAATACGTTAAATGCTGCTTTGAATCATTGTAAAAATATGGTTCGATTTAAGCATACTAAAAATGTTAAAGCTAATTTAGCAATAGGTGCTCAAATAATGCGTGACACTCTTAAATATTCTGAACAAGCTAAGCTGATTCTTGAAGCTGCTGAGAATATTAAGATTAATGATGATGTGATGATTGATTATATCACGGATTTAATTTGTGATGCTAATCAGAAAGAATTTATTGCTAAATGCGGTGGTATTGGTAAGATTCCTTATGAGAATGATGTTATTTCTACTTGTAAGAAGAATCAGTTACACGCTATGGTTAATTATATTGAACGTGGCCCCGGACAAGATAGTCATCGCGGTACAATGCTTTGGCTTTATAACGGTGTTACTTCATATATTAATAATGGAATTGAATATAAAGATAATCTCAATAAATTCGATTCTATTACGCAGGGTAATTCTTTCAAACTCGGTCAGACAGCCTTTAATAAATTAGTTCAACGTTTAAGTGCCTAAATGATTACAGAAGTAGTTATATATTCTGATGGTACTGTAAATAGCTTCGATTCTGATAATTGTCAAATTCCAAGTGCTTCTGGTAGTTGGGAAATTATTCCTTTGCTTGCAAGTTGGGCTTTAGCTCAATATCCAAGTCAATTACCTGAAGAATGTAGAATGACTAATGCCAAATGTTTTATTGGTGTTAGAAAGAAAGGAGGTGACGATAGGATGCCAATTCCTATACGTCATCTCCTTAAAATGGCAAAATATATTGGAGAAGAAGGGTATAATATTCGTACCGCAGATGTAAGTGAAATCCCACAATCTGAAGAATAAGATAGCATGAAAGAAAGTCTTATAGGATTGTATGTCGATAACACGGAAGTTCCAGAGTACAAAAGTGCTGGAGCTTCCGGTTTCGATTTACGAGCCATGTTTAATCCTAATATACCTTCTCTCAATCCTGAGAATATTGGTAAAATAGGTCTTGGAGATAAGTATATTACATCATATTTATATGATACTCAATATGCTGGTCTTGAATGGGTTATTGATTTTAATACGCTTCATAAATCTATTCGTCATGCAATAAGTCAACCAGTTGAAGGAAATACTCTTCTGGAATATATGGTTATAAATAATATTGACGCAGTTAATATCATTCTCCCATATAAAACTGTTAAATTTGAAACTAATATTTATACTGAAATACCTGAAGAAGATGAAATGCAAATTCGTCCTCGTAGTGGTATTTCAAGTACTACTTTATTAGATGTTAAATTTGGTACTGTGGACAATGACTGGCGTGGTAACAGCGGAATCATAGTACAAAATCCTACACCTTTTAGTTATATTATTATTCCTAATAGTAGACTTGCACAAGGTGTAATTGTTGAAAAGAAACGTGCAGTATTTGATATTAAATCTTCTAAAGATGAACTAAGCAAAACTGAACGTGGTGAAAATGGTTTTGGTAAAAGTGGTCTAATGTAATAAATCAAAATAAGATGTGTACTAAATCAGATATTCCACAAGGTGAACATTATTATATCGGTGTTAAACTGATTAAAGCTCGTGTAGCTTATAGGATTAATGGTAATGAGATAGTTTATAACTTAAATCGTGCTCGTAATCCTAATGATGTTATTGAAGAAGGTTACGAAGTTATTTATCCTGATAACTATAAATCTTTTTCACCAAAAGATGTATTTGAAAAGGCTTATTATATGATTTTAAGTCCTAACAAAATTCAAGAAGGTGATGTACTTAATTTCATAAAAGAAGGTTATTCTTTACGTCTTGGTGAAAAGACAACAGTTGTTTGCGATACTACTCTAACTGGATTCGATACTGTCGGTATAGCTGCTTGTGTAAACCCTTCAACTTATGACCATGATATAGGATGTGGTGTAGCTCGTCGTGATATTAAAGATAAAATCTGGGGATATCTGGGTTTTGTTCTTCAATGGGCTATTAATGGTCTTAAAAAGTAGTTTATGATTAAGCGACTAAATGTAAAGAAAAATGTTAGATTATTAGGTGTCCAATGGGATGGTGCTAATATCTCAGAATGTGTTAGTTTTTGTAGATATTGTCATTTTTCCGATGGTTGGATGTTTATTATGTTTAGAGAAAATATAATTCGACTCGATAAAGGAGATTGGATTATTGCTGTAACTGATAAAGAATTTACTGTTATTAATAATGAAACATATCAATATCTTTTTGATAAACCGAAAGATGTTGAAAACGGTGGCGAATAAACGCGACAAGTGGGCGTGCAACCTCCTGCCCCACCGGGTCAGCGAAGCCCGAAGGGCTGAGCTATCAATGTTACAACTTTAATTGCTACTATAATTGTTGTTATTATTAATAACGATATTACTAACATAATAAGTAATACAGACAGACCGTCAGAGTGCCTATTTTCAGGCGTTCTGACGGTCTTTTTTTGTCAGTTAGACAAATGTATCATCGACAAAAGATAATGCCCGTAGCAGGCTGGAAAGCACCACCACGGGCAAATATCCGGCGTTTACTCTATTAGACTATTCGTCCTCGTAGTTATCACTGTCTTTCGGACTAATCATCTCTCTAACACCACTAAATGTAATACCAAAAGGATTATACATATTGTAATAAGACATAGTAGCACCGAGATTATTAAACTTATTAATTTGACGGAGAACAGGAATAACTTGACGTAATGCAATTGCACGTTTATCTTGTCCCTCATAAATACCTCTATCATAAATAAGTTCATCATCATCAACCCAAAGACCTTGAATAGTAAGATTAACAAGTTTATATGCAGATTGTAAAGTTTTCTGACCAGCAAACAAACTATTTGCAGTTTGTTCTATTGTAGCCATCCAACCAAATACTGGCATAGGTTCAATCATTTGTTGATAATAAGTTGTTGCAGCATACATAGCGTGCTGATACAAAATATTATCTTCGTCATCATCATCTTTCTTAAATGCACCAAGTGTCATAGCAGCAAGAGCACTGAAAGCTAAAGTACCCATTAAACGAGCAAATTTCATAGTTGCTATCTGTTCATTTAAGGGGAGAGTATTATAATAGAATCCTACATTAAGTAACCAACTCGATACACCTTTGAAGAAGTTACCAATACCTTTCATATAGTCGATAACAGTATTGTTATCATTAAGACTATCTTTGAAGGCTTGACTACCACTTCTAAATATATCAAACATAGGATTAAATACAGGAACTTCATAAGAACCTAATTGTTCATTATAAAATATACGACCGAAACGACGACCGAAATAACGAACAAAGTTAGGACGAACCCATTTCTTAAATTGCATTAACAAATCACCAAAAGCAGCATCTTGTAAACTATTTCTGTCTACACGATTGTAAATACCATGTAATGATTGGTTAATAGCTTTAACTCGACCACGGAACTCCGAAAGAGTTTCTTCTGTAAGACCACTTTCAGGATTAAAACTCAAACGACCATCTTCAAGTTTAAGTTCCGAACGAAGAGTATTATATTTATCAAAAGCTTCACGTTGAGCTTTTTTATCAGTCTTTCGAGAATCAACAATTTTCTTACGCTGTTCATCAGAAAGTAAATTATAATGTGATTTAAGATATTGAGAAGCATAATCGTGATTCCATAAATACTCTTTTGAAGTACGTTTTTCCTCACGAGCTATTTCAGCATCTAAATCTTCTTTGAAAATAAGATATTTATCATATTGTTCATTAGTAAGAACATCTTGTAATAACTTTTCAAGATTATCATTATAAAAATCATTGAAAGCCATAATTTTACCACCAACTACTCGATGAGATTGTGTAGCAGCAAGTAACATACCAAACTGCATAATAAACTCACCCATGTTATTAGGAGCATAGCCAACAGTATCAACCATTCGCATAGCTTTAATCCAATAGGAAGTTCCAGTATCAGAAGATGTTACATCACGAGTATCTTGATAAATATCATCAAAATCTTTAATGATTGCTACAAGTACATCATCAGTTCTTGTCGAATTAATATCGCGTAAGAAATGAGGGATAGTCTTAATAACATCACGCAAACCTGATTTCATAATATCTTTGCTTTCAACAAAGTTATTAGCAGTAGATTCAACTATCATATCAGTAACACCTTTGAGAATATTAGTGATACCAGCAGTATAGTTGAGATACATGAAAGTCATAGAAGTATAACGCAATAATGCACCGGCAGAAACATCGAGAGCACTATTGTATTTACTAAAATTAAAAATACGACGTTCCATATTATTTAACTGTTCATTCGCATTTTTAATAATATCACGAGGTGCTACACCAGAAACTCCACGTTCATTCATTAAATATTTCGTAAGCTGATAATCAGTTTCAAAATTATTAATTGCACGAAGATTATAAAGTTCTTGTGTAAAACCTTTCATTACATCAACAATATCATAAGACATCACATTTGCTTTATACTTTTTATTTTCAAGCATTACAGCATCGTTATAATGTCTAATCTCACGAAGAGTTGAAGGTTTAACTGTAATAGGAAGTTTGTTATTTTTATCAAACCATTCATTAAATAATTCTACGATTCGAGCTTCGTATTCAGTATAACTTTCAGATTTGTACTTTTTACGAATATTGAATACAGGAATATGTTTAGGAACTTGTAAAGTTTGAGCTTTTGTAACAAATCGTTTAGTACCATCAATGTCAGTATAATACCTATCTTTATGAATCATAGGAATACTAACAAATTGTTTAGCAGATTGACCTAATGTAGCTTGAGGAATAAAAGGCATTACCTCATCCCATCTACCATAATAGTTAATCCAGTTACCGTCATATTCACGAATAGTTCGTTGAATAAGATTACGAATAGTATTGAGTAACTTTTGTTCTTTATCACTTAAAGCTGCATATTCATCTGATACCGGAGTATTACCAAAATCAAGTTTATAAAGAACGTTTTCATGCTTACCACTAATATCAGTAATAAGACTAAGTTCAATAAGGTCATGAGTTTGTAAATAAACAAGTTTCTCACGATTACTTAATTCAGTAAGTTCAGCAAGATGTTTAGCTGCTTCATTATCATTTAATGGAACAATGTTCCAAGTGTGATTTTCGTTATATTTCTTTATAATATTATCAATGATTTCAAGAGTCTTTTCAGCAGTAACTCTTGTAACAAATCCACTGTCAGTATAAAGATTCTTATAAATAGCATCACGAATATCTTTTCGTAAAGTACCAGTCGAATCTCCAAGACCTTCAGTTTTATAACTACCGATTAAATCTCCATATTCATTAATGAATTTGTGCATTAACTTTTCACGAGCACGAGCATTTTTAGAAAGTCCCGGTTGAAACTCTTCAAGTGCACTTTCAAGTTCATCATTAATGCGTTGAGCTGCTTTCTTAGCTTTATAATTAGCTTCATCCCATGCTTTACCAGTAATATCAATTAGAGTAATACCAGTTGTAAAAGCAGAATCAAGCCAAAGTTGTGTCTTATTAATATCTTTATCAAGTTCAAATAACAAATGCTGAATTTCTAACCACTCATCTTCTGTTATTTCAACACTATTAGCATTAAATCCTTCAAGACTACCATTATGTGAAGCAAGATATTCTTTAATCTTACTAAACGCAGTAGTATATTTAGGATTACGACTCTTATCAATTACAACCCAAGTTACCACATCTTTAACAGATTGAATGACATTAGACCGTATTCCAGCAACTTTTGTTGCAAGAGATTTAAGTCGAGCGATATTATTATTTAATTCACCAAATTCCTTAGTAAATAATTCTTTACCTTCTTCACTTTCAGCATCATAAACTGTATCTTGAATTTTAATTTCTTCAAGTGTAAGATATGGACTAAAATGAGAAGCAAGTTTTAACATCATTACAAGTCTATCTTTGTAATCAAGAGCCGCACCATAATTTGAACGAATCTCTTCATAATTCAAATCCTTAGTAATAGCCCACAATTGCTTAATAGCATCATAAACAGAACTACTCAAATTAGCCAAACGACTATAAGTAGCTTTCATTGCAGCAATATCTCGTTCTTCAAGAGCACTTTGAATACCACCTTCAAAACTTTCATCATCGAAGGATTTTAAGATATTCATAAATTCCTCACGATTTCCAACATTGTTATTATTCAAAAATTTCTGGATTCTATCCATAATTTTCAAAGTTTCAATAGCAATATTAGAATCGACAACAAGAGAATTTCGTAAACCATCTCTTGTAGGAACATCAGCATGAACAACACGAGAATATAATTTTTCATTATCACCATAAATATTAATATTCCTACGAGGAACATCAATATATGTTTCTGCAACTATTCGACCAACACCATCATTTAAGACAGTACTAACCGACGTCATAATGGGATTAATTCTGTAAAGATTACTAATAAATGTTTTTGTCCAATCATCTAAATAATTGAAATCTCTATTAGCATCAATCAGAACATCACCGTTAATATAAAGATTACCATTCTTTAACATAGGAGCTACACGAAGAGCTTCTTCATAAGCAGATTTGTTATAATCTACTTGAATTGCAGATTTATGATAACCTTTATAGAAAGAATGAGTTGCTTGTGTAGTAACAAAAATAGATGAAGCAGAAGATTCTAATTCATTATAAATAACATCACTTGCAGAAGAATGTGTATGTTCAACATTGATGAATGTAGGAGTAGTAACTTCAACTGAATTTAATACTTCAAAATCTGTATCAAATACAGAAGCAACATCAGTATCAATCACATCTTCCGTTTCAACATCAATAGTACTATCAATAGCATCTTCTGTTTCAATCATATTAGCATCATTGAAATCTGAATTTTCATCCATTTGGACTGATTCATTATCATCAATAGCTAACATGAATTTGTGAATAGCATCGGAATCTGTAATAATTGATAATCTATCAGTTACAATAGTTTCACCATCTTTTTGAACTTGTGCCATCATACCTTCTTGATAAGTAGGTATAATACTAATGTCACCAGTCATTAAAGATGCCTCATTGCGAAGTAAAGGATTAACAGGTAAGAATACATAAATATCTTTTAATGGATTATTAGTATTCGTAGTAATTTTATATCGTTTATATACACGATTCTTACTACGAGTAATCCTTTCAGTTACATATTCTGCGTTAGCATATTCAGAATTAATTAATCGAGCTTCAGTTTCAATATAGAAATTCTGAGTATTACCGTTTTCATCAATATAAGAACCAGTACCAACATTTTCGCCGTTAGCATTTTGAACATAACCAATAGTGGCTTTATTTTTATTTGCTTCCCAACGATAACGTTTTTGTATATCACTTAATAATACCGGATTCATATCTGATTTCATACGAGATATTAAACTCATAACAGGTGTAATATCTGCATTTCTATCAAATACAGCTTTTTCAGCATTTCTTAAGTTCTCTGCGTAATTACCAAGATTAACAGAAGGGTCAGGATAATGAACTTCACGGCATAAAGCATCGTATTCTGCATTAAGTCGATTAGTACTTATAAGTTCAATCGGAATATATTTTGAAACATTATAAGCATAATTAAAACCTTCTGTAACATAAGTATAAACTAATAACTGACGTATCGTATGAGCAATGTAAGGAATTTTACTATCCCACATACGAAGAATACTATCAGTCATATTAGACCAAGAATTGACATCATTATCATCACGTTGGATTCTAATAACATCATAAGGTACAGAACGATTATTCTTACGAACTGTTAAATACTTAAATATATTATCGCCTCTAAATTCAGGTGATTTCTCAATATAATCTCTTAATGTACTATCTTTTTGAATAAATTGAATTTGTTGAGCAAGTGAAAGTTTAGTGTATTGAGTAAAACTTTCAGGTGTATAACCATCTTTAACAGTATTCAAAAGAGTCTTAAAGATAAGTTTTTGTTCTTTAAGTTGTTCCTCTGTATGAATACCTAATGTAGTAAGAACTTCCGGAGTATTATCGGGTGTTAAGATAGGAAGAACTTTAACAAGTCCATTATCTAATCCACCGTTAATACTTACGAGATAGTTCATAATACTATCAGTAACATATTTATAAGTAGATTCATCAATCGAATTTTTACGTTGAAGTATTTGACCTAAAATCGTATTAGCAATGTGATGATTTCGAGTAATGAAAACATCGCCGAAACCATTAGCCATTAACCAATGTGCATACTGATAACGAGCTTGAATTACTCCGTAAGCACTTTGATTTTCAGTATCATTAAATTTGTTGCCATCAAGATAACCTTCAAATGAACCAACAAATATACTTTCAATAATGTCTTTACCATTATCAAGAATTACCTTATTAGGAGTTTCATATCCAACAGCTAAATCCTCAATGAGTTCACGACGTGTCATAATATCATTTCGTTTCGGAAGTTCCGCACGAAATCTTTTCATATCCAAATAAGTAATCGCAGCAAGAGGATTACCTTTAACATCTTTTGGTTTATAATGCCGTCTAAAAGCATCAGAACTTTCACGAGTAAAAGCAGCTTTAATCGCATCTATTGCTTTAGGATTACCAGCATTTTCTTCGATATATTCATCAATAAATCGAAGTGTTTGATTATACTTATCATTTACAAGTTCTTTTAAAGCTTTTACTGGATAATAATATTCAGCAAGTTTACGTTCTTTTTGGTCAGCCTTAAAGAAACTATCAACCCTACTTTCACTTTTAAGCATGAAGTTAAGGTCAATCAAATTAGTAGCAATTTCATTATATTCAACAAAATTACCAAGAACGCTAATCTGACGTAATAACCAATCTGCTGTACGATTATTACGATGTTTGATATTATCTAATAATTCTTCAGTAGTTTGATAACCATATTTACCACTGATTTCATTAATACTTATATTCGGTAATTTATCTTTTAATTCATTAAGCTGTCCAACAGTAAGAGTTTTAGTTTTACTTTTACCACTTGCGACAGTCATTATGGCATCATGAGATTCAACAGGAGTAATTTCTTTCTTAACAATTAAATCAGCATAAATCTTAGCAAGTTCTACACTATAATCAGAACGAATTGCTTCGACAGCATCAAGAATTGTAAAATTACCACGACTTAATGATTGAACTTCCATTCGATTAACTGCTTCAACAATAGCAGGTTGATGAATAAAAGCATCTTCATTAGTGAATCTATTAGGTTTATTATTATAAAGTTCAATAGTAACACCAGACGATATAGCACGAGCTACACTTAAAGTATGAACATTAAGATTAAATCCAAGTCCAGCTTTAAGAACATCAAGAATACCAGAAGTAAACTGATTCATTTGAAGTTCAACTCGTTCACCACTAATATCTAAATGTTCATTAAGTGCATCATTATTAATCCAAACATCATTAACCCAAAGAACATTTTCTTTTGGCAATAATTGGATATTTTCAGCACCATATCGTTTAGCTAAAAACTCTTTATATTTACTTGTTAATCGAGGTACACCTTTATCACTTACAGTGTACATTTCACTTCTATCAGCAAAACCTTTAGGTATCGGTAAAGAATTAAGACTAATTTTACGACGAATACCTTTAAGTAATCTACCATGTAAAGTAGAAATTGTTGCGATTAAAGTATCGAAATTAACAGAGTGACCTTTAAGAACTGTTGAACCCATACTCATGTTATTAAGAGTAATCTTATCCATGAGATTATTAGGATTCAAAGTTTTAAGAGTATAATTCCAAAAAGCATTATCACGGTCAGATACAGCTTGAATTTCAGCCATACCATTGGGTTTATTTACTTCTTCAGCATGATTTGGATTAGAAAGAACAGCTGTAATAATATCAATCAAATGATTATCACGAGCTTCTCTACTATTCAATTCATAAATACTCTCGTTTTGAACAAAGTCTTTTGTAAAAGCATTAAATGCCTTATCAATATTACTTTGAATAGCACTTAAATGAGGAATAATAGTTTTATCAGTATCCTCAACAAGATATTGGAATTTTGATTTAATAGTATCAAAATTACTAATTGTATCAGGAGAAATATCAATAGTAGCTAATTGACTATTAACATTCTTAACAAACTTAATTAAATCATTAATTGCTTTATGAGCACGAATTAATAAATCCGAAGTATAAGCACGTTGAGTTTGAGTGTAATTACCAAAATCTTCAGTAACACCATCTCGCTTATTAGCAAGATATTCTCGAACTAAACTATTTACATCACCGTAATTCTTTGCAAATCCATACTGTAAATTATGCAGAATAGATTTAAGAATCTTAGTATATTCCGAATTACTTTTAACATCTTGTAAATCCTCTTTAATTAATTCAATGATGTTATTAAGAGGAGATTGATTTGTATTAGTAGGTACTAAATTAGGATTATAATATCGGCTAATCCACTTAATAATAGCATTAAAATTATGACTTGTTAAATTAGTAAATTTTTGCGGAGTAGTGGCTAATTCGATATACTTTTGCTTAAATACCGACCGTGTGAATTTACCCCCTACTTGGGCCTGCGAGGCATCAAATTTCGACTTAAATTCGACAGGTATATATTTGTCTTGCTCAAAAATTACATTGCGATAGTAGGCGTAAATCGAGTCAATATCGAAGTCCCAGCCAGTACGAGTAATAAGACTTTGTGGAAATATAGCTTGTGTAGCATTATTATTAAGAAAACCAACAACTTCAAATACAACCATTGATTGGTCACCCTCGGTAGGAATACGAATACCTATCATTCGACGAGCTTTAACATCAAGTTTGTCAATATCAACAGTTATAATATCCTTAGTTGTACCATCTTCATTAGTAATAGTTTTAACAGTACCAATATTTTTATAGAAATCCATTTTCCACGGATTAACTATAACTTCTGCATAATGATAATTTCCATCCTCACGATATTCAGCTTGTAATTCAAGACTTCTACCAGTTCGTTTACATTCTTCAATGAAACTCGAAGCATATGTAATAGAACCATTAGCAACAAGTTCATCAATCGTTTTATTGTAAAGTTCTTTATCAGAATAGAACTCATTATGTTTGATTAACTCATTACTTGCAGTAAATATATCTGCTCGAATAGGAGCATGAAATCCGGGAAGATATTTATTAATAACTTGTTTACTTAACATAGAAGCAAGTATCTTCTCTAATTTACCTTTAATAACAGGATAAGATAAAGGCATAATAGGAAGACCATCTTCTTTAATTTCAAGAGCTTTTCGAATAGTTATAGCATCAACATCATCCGATATAATTTCTTGAAAACGATTAACAAGTTTATTTATATCAATTTGAATAGCACCACGAGCATCAGTTCGAATTTCACCATTCTCATCAATACCACCAATATCGTAAAGTAATTGCATAGCATCTTCACGAATATTAGTAGCTAATGTTTTTTGAAATTCATCAAATAGTTCTTTACCAGTAATATTTTTACCGTCTAATTCATAAATAGCATTATTCCAATCAAGACCTTCCATAATCTGCTTAACTAACTGACCACCTAAAATAGTAGTTTCATCAAGCAAATCAGCTTTAATATCTTGTTGAATAACAAAATCACTATCTCGCATATAAAGAATAGACCTATCATCTACTCGATTTAGTGCTTCAATATCAAGACCACCTTGGTCATTATGAATTTTAACTGGTGTAATACCAGATACTTTAACAGCAGAAATAGGACTAACTTGGTCAATATTATTTTGAATCATCCAATCATATAATTGACCAATAGCACTACCTCGTGTCATACTTTCAAAAAGAACAACAGTCGAGTCTTTTATTTGAACACTATCTACTTCATCAGCAAATATATCAACTTCATTACCAGTTACAGCCGGAGCATGATAAAAATCACCACGGCGACGACGAGTTGTACCAAACAATTTAACTTGTTCTACAACCTTAGCGTAAGACGTAGGATTAAATGTTTTAGTCGGGTCTTGTAAATCAGTAATATATTGATACAAAGGTTCACTTGGATTCCAACGACCAGTGGCTTTCAAAAGTTTAATAAGACCTACATCAGTCATAATAGACTGAGAGTCATTAATAGTAGCAGTAGCACGATAAGCATCCAAAATAGCTTCATTTTGAATACCCATTTTATCAAGAATATTGCTATTGAAATTCATATCTTCCATAACAACAACCTTACGAGGAATATCATTATGAATTGAATCAATAGAATTAAGACCATTCTTAATAACTTGTGCTACACGTTTATTGAGGTCTACTGTATCTTTATATTCTTCAATATCACCATTAAATATAGCGTTCATACTATGATTATAGATAGTATGATTAAGTAATACTTTAAGTAAACTTAATCGAACACCATCATTATCCATAATATCATAAGTAGCAAGAACGTGCTGACGAGCGCTATTTAACAAACTTTCTTTCTTTAATGTAGGGATAGTATCAAAAGTATATTCTTTACCATCAGCTTTGCGACGTTTAATCCAATCATTAGCTTTCTGATTATATACTTCTTGAACTAAATCTGCTAAATAACTATCGAAAGTAGTAACGACACTTGTATCAGTTTTGATATTAGTATCGTAAATACTTTTAGCAATATTTTCAAAACTATCAACACCAGTTGTAGCATTCCAACGAATGTAAGCAGTTATGAAATCACGAATATTACCAGTATTAGCAACAAGATTTTCATCGTAAGGTTCGTTACGAACTTGTGCAATCATATTACGATAAACTTCTGTAATATCTACATTATTTATCTTTGCAATATGAGCAGGTAATGTGATATTCTTACCATTCTCAATATAAGTAATATTCAAGAACTGAAACGCCTTACCAGTCGGAATACCTTTTGCATCATAAATAGCTCTACCATTCCAATACTTTCGATTATGACGAGTTTTCATTTGAGCAAGATTCTCATCACTATTATCTCTTAATTGAAATATAATTTGCCCAAAAGTATTAAACTTAAAGATATCACTATTTACAATCTTTTCGATAGAATGAAAAATATTTGATTCTTCATTTATCGGATTATCTGTTATACGAACAAACTTATTTCGTGCAACAAGATTATCTAAATATTCAGTTACATAAGAATATATGCGAGGAGCATGAGTAGCTAATCTACTACTAATACCATTCATTGGCAGATAAATATTCAATCCACGAGAAATAGCATCATTAATAAAAGGAACTACTCGACTTTCAAAATCTTTTACATAAGCATCATAATCTTCATCAGTAAAATAATCTGTAGTAGTAGGTTTATTCGGAGTAATATTTTCACCCTTAAAACCATCAATTTCGATAGTATTTTTAAGACCTCGAATAGATTCTTGTCCAGATGTTGCAGGAGTACCTATCGCACGACTTTTAGTATTACCTGAGAAGATAAATACCGATTTAGGATGTGCTGCAACAGCGGCAGGTGTATAATTAGAACCAAAAGTCTTAACGTGAATTGAAGTACGAGGTTTAGAAGAATCTTTAATAAATAAATCATCGACTTCAAGTCGTTTTGTAGTCATCATATAACTACGAGGACTATCAGATGTTAAAAATACATATTGACCAAGCATATTAAGAATAACTTCGGTATATGTATAAAGAGCACCTTGTACTTCACGATATTTCAGACCTTTGTTTCCAATCTTAACACCATTAAATGCAGATAATGCAAACTGATAACGACGTTCAACATCAGAAATAAATGCAGGATTTACTTCATATTCACCAATACTATTTTTAGTGAATATACCAAGACCAGTCTTTTCATCATAAATGAGAATATTATCTTCTGCACCCGGAGCAGTTAAAGTTGGGTCATTAAGATAATCCTTAAATATATGCTTGATATATTCAGTATTTACACCAGTACGAGTAATAAATCCACGAAGAAACTTTGTAAGCATACTATCATACTGAGGTGAATAATTAAGTTTACCTTGAACATCAAGATAACTCATATTCGTAAAACTGTTAAAATCATAAGTAGCAATTTGTGCTAATGAATATAAATATCCATTAATATTATGTGCAGGAATTTCTTTGCCACGATATGTATTAACCCGATGTTTAGTATCATTAACTACATTTTCAAGAAGAGAATTAACTCTTGAATATACTTCATTTGCATTATCATTTGCATTATAATATTGAGTAAGAGCATCACGAGTAATTGCTAATCCTAAGTAATTAATTACAGACATCTGTTTATCTAACAGAGCTGCTTTATCAATCTTACTACGTATTGAAATAGGTTCAAAAATACGTTTAGATTTAGGATTAGTATAAAGTACATCATTCAGATTATTATATAATCCAAATTCAATATTTGTACTTAAAATACTTTCAAATCTATCAATATATGTTTTAACACCAAATGATTCTCGATTATTCTGATAAATCGTAGCATTATTACCACCTTCTAATGCCATAATATTTACAGGAATAACAGCAAGTTTAATTCCAGAAATATAAGCATTTACAAAAGAATTATCATAATCAGAAGCAGCAGAACCATCATATTCAAATACTCGTTGGAATATTTCAAGAATAGGAGTAAACTCATCATTTATAGCTGCAAGTTGTTGCAATCTATTATATACATCTTGAGGTTGAATATCGTAAAGATGTGCCTCAATAAGTTTATTCCATAAAACATTAATATCAATAGGAGCAGGAATGTATGCTTTATTAGCAGTTCTATTTTTGAAATTACTCGAACCTACAAGAAGAGCTATTTGAGCTTTAACATGAGATGCTAACGTATTCTTTCTATCAATACGTTCTTTTTGTAAATCATCCCACATTACTTCAATATCTTCAATAGCATCACGTTGTCCTTCTTCTGTACTTTCATCATCGACAATCCGATTATTTTGATAAGCACGCTTACGATTAATACCATAGTTCTTATCAATATAATCAAGAAAATAATTAAAGATTTGACTATTACCTTTATTCAAATCAGTAAGTACATTTGCTACAAAAATATCGTTGAATCTTGTAGGAATAAAATTAGGTCGAGCTTTATACTCTTCAAGTTCTTTATTAAACTCAGCAAGAATTAAAGCCTTAAATCCACTACGAGAAACATCTCGATAATTAGCTCCAAAACGAGCTTGTCTTTGTTCCGCAGTAAGACCTTTTAACTTAAAGTAAGCAGCAGTTAAAACACGAGCCATATAAGCATAATCCATCTCATCAAATGTAGCAGTATTTACAATAGACGGATTAAAAGCGTGTTTAATATCAAGACCTAATGCGTTACCAAGAGATTCAAAATCTTTACGAATATCTTCACTATAAGTTTCATCTGTCGAAAGAGCAGCTAATACAGATTCTAATTTAAGTTCTCCACTTGTATAAACGGGATAACCCGTAGCTCCATAAGGAGTACGGGCATCCGCTTCTGCATATAAAAACGCTGTAAGAATACGACGCTTAAAAACATTCTCTAATGATACATCAGCATTATCTTCAGCATAACCTCGAATATTATTATAATCTTTAATAGTAGGTAAAACACCTTTTTCCATTAAAGATGTAATAATATCTTCAATAGGCTTAGTCTTAAAAGACTTCATTTGATGATAAAGACCAGATTTCTCAAGTCTTCCATCAACAGTTAAACGATAAGGTTCAGGACTACATTGTGCATTCATAAACTAACAAATTTTGTTATTATTGTCATCAATATATTTATCAATAAATTCGATTACATATTCACCGTTTGAAGATACAACATTTTTCTGATTATTCAAAACATTTTCAGAACTATTTGAAAAAACCTGACCAGTGGGCGTCAAACCCACTCCCCCACCAGGTATCACTATGTTCGGGCCAATATCAGAAACATCAATACTATTAAGTGTTTCAGAAGTATTGTCATCAAACGTAATTTCGCTGTCATCATCAAGAAAATCTAATTCAGCTTGAGCTACTCTTTGATTTTCTGTCAGAGGTACATCAGGTGTTTTAATAGGTTCCGTAACTGATAAATTATCATGTGTTGCATCATTTGTAACATTAGTTTGATTAGTTGTAACTGAGGTTGGCTCCGCTGCTGGGCTTCGCCCAGCGCTCCGCTCCCCGGTGGGAGAGAAGGTTGCACGCCCACTGGTCGGACTTTTTGCGCGTCGGCTATTTACACTATCCAAACTATTAATTACTATATTTCGTACATTATTAAGTAAACTATTATCTGTAATTGTATCTATACCAATAACAGAAAGAATTGCATCAATAATTTTATCCCAAAGACTTTTACGTTTCTTAATCTTCGGAGCTTCTTCTACAATAATCCTATTTGCCAAATTAGCAAACTGTTTATTTGTAAAAGCATAAGTAACTATTTCAGCAGGAGTTTCACTTAATATTTTAAGATATGTACGAAGATAACCAAGTTCAAGTTCAGTTAAATCGCTCTTATATTTAGCATTAAATTCTTTAGAATCAACTTTAAATGCAGTGTCATTAATATCGCTAATTAATGTAGCAAGTTTATCGTATAATTCTTTAGAATTAGCTTGTTGTTCAAAATACTTATGAAGAGATTCATGAGTAATATTAACACCTAAATCAGTAGCAGTAAAATCACGTTTAGTAAGTTTATTACTATTGATAACGATAGTTTCAGTACCTTTATCATATTGAGCAATTATGAAATCTTGTTTACTCGATAGTTTCTTAATACTGAAATTAGTTTTACCATCAGTATAAATTCTATCATATAATTCAGCGATTCTGTTAGCAACATCTTCAGATACAAAATCAGGTATAACACCTAATACTCTAAGACCTGCTACTTTATCATCTGTAATATTAACAAGTTTTTGATACCAGTTTGTTTCAGTATCACTTGTCATTGAACTTAATGTTGTAATTGCTTTAACAGCAAATTCTTTCGTCATATCTTCTGATTCTCGAATAGGATTATCAGAACTTTCAGATTTAAGTTCAAAGAACATTGCAGGTTGAATAGAATCAATAGTATAATTGGTAACAACATTACCATTAGTATCTCTAATTCCAATAACACTTGTTGTTAAAGCGCCGGTATCAAGAATAAAATCTTGCATCGAATCAAATGTTGAAGAAACAGATTTATCAACGATACCTTGTTGTTTAGCCCAATCAAGTATTTTAGATTTATATTGACCTTTAACTGCTGTGTAACCATCATCTGTTTTAACACCATAAGTATAATGGTCGCCTTGCAATGCAGTAGTAACACTACGTTGCATATTACCATATAGTTTACGGAATAGATTATGATTAAGTAAATCAGTTAAATCTTTACCAGTAATACCTCTTGCTTGCAAATCAATTACAGCGTAAGTTCCTTTGTTAGATTTACTCTTTTCAATAATACCATTTAATTGAGCAAGTTCTCGTGCTGTAAAAGGACTCTTAGCAATACGAACTTTTGAAGTAGTTCTATTAACTGGAATTACTCTACGACTTAATCGAAGTTTAACAGGAGTAAATTTATCACCAGATTTAGTATATTCAATACTAATTCTATTGATATAACTTATTCCATTTCCAAGTATATTCTTTTTACGAACAACTGTTTGGAAATCTAAATGTTTAATATAACGAGTTTTTCCAGTAGCAGGGTCTGTATTTTCGTAAAGAGAACTAATGTTAAACCATTCAGCTCCCGGAACTCCACGATTATAACTTGTAATGATAGCTTCTGACAAAGGAGCTAATCGACTACGAATATTAGCATTGTGAGCTTTAGTTCGAGTCTTATTAGTATCATCTACAAGAGTATACAGGCCAGATTTAGCATCAGTCGGAAGAGATGTAAACGTAGCATCTGAAATAATATCACTCATAGTTTGAGTAACAAATTCCATAGCAGCTACATTAAACGGTGTATCTGCAACATCACTTGTTAAATTACCACGATGTAACGGAACATAACTTTTTCCATTTTCACCAGCATTAGCTTGAATTTCAGCATACATTTGGAAATGCCTATCTGATGAAGTAATTTTATCTTCAACAATAGGATTATTAAATGCAGTATCAGTAGTAAGTGATGAAACTAACATTAAACCATCAGCATTAGGCTGACGTTGAATAATATTAACAGCAGGTTTACCATTAACTGTAACAGTACGTTGCATCTCTTCATTTACATTAGCTCGATAACCACTTGAATCGGCAAATGTAATAGGAGATTTATTAATAGCTTTTAATACTAAAATTGCAGAACCTTTTTCTTTAATTTCAGTAACAAGTTTTTGACTTTGAATAAAGTCATTTCCAAGTTTAGTATTTAGATTCTGATAAGCGTTCTTGATTCTAAGTCCATAACGAACATAATCATTAAGATTTTTAAGTCTTACGTTATAAAACATAGGACTAATAAGATAATAAACCTTATTTAAATCAAGAGCTTCAATATCAAACGCTTCAGGACTAACACCTTCGACTTCGGTATTATATTGGATAGCTCCAATAAAAGCATTGATTATTTCAGAATGTTCAGTTTTTGATGTATTACCATATTTATCTAATTCTTTAATAATTGATTTCAGTTTTGAAACAACTGAATCAGAATTTTGTTGCTCACGAGTTAAGGCTTCAGTATATACTTTATAAAACTCTTTTGTTAAGTTAAATATTGTATCACTTCCACCAGCTTTTCTGATAATAGTATCTACAAATTTAGATGTTCCATAAGAATTACCAAAAGCAGAATCATATTGATTAACTCCACTTTCATCAATTCTACCTAATTGGATTCCATGATAAGTTTCACTATCACCTAAACCAATTCGTTCAATTAATAGTTTCTTACCATTTACATCTAAATTGACATCGACATTACCATCTTTATAAGTAACTTCAAATTCTTGACCTTCGTGTAAAGTTCTTAAAGCATCAAATAATTCAGTAGCCTTGAATTTAACACCATTAACTGTAATGTTGTTTTTAATAACACGAGTTTTAGGATTATAATATTCAGGACTTGTGATAATCTTATAAACTTCAGGTGTAAGACGACGTAAACCTTTGAAACCATTAGTTTCAAATTCACGTTGAATATGAGTTTTGAAGAAATCACTTAAAAACTTACCACGAAGATTTAAGTTACTATCAAGATAAGCACCGTCTGTTGTTTGAATAGGATTAGCAATTCGTTTATTAATAATATCAAACAAACGTTTAAGAGAATCAAGTTGTTCTTGTGGAACACCATTCTTACTCATTTGTTGATATATTGTATTAACATTTACATCATTTTTAAAATATTTAAGTGCATACCAGATAGGTTCATAATATTTGATAACATCATTACGACCATCTGTTTGCTGATATATAGAATCAAGAATATCTTCGTAAGTATAAACGTGATTATCAGTAAATATCTGACGACCATCAAGTTTTACAATAGTATTTTCAATAGCATCAAGAGCATTACGCATTGAATCACTAATGTAATAACGATAGTCATTAGTATTAAATTCATCTCTCGATTCAGTATCATCTATAAAGTCAGAAACACTGTTAGCAAGTACATCAAGACTATTAAGAATAGATACATCATCGTTTAATTCAGTACCACTTTCAAAATTATAATATCTCGAAAGAATAGAATAAGCCATTCGAGCATTTCTTAATAAATCAAGAACATTACTTTGACGAACAGCAATAATAACATCCACACTAGTAAGATTCAAAGCATCAACATCAGATACCAAATAAGGTTGAATTGATTGAGCTAATGTATGAAGTCTTGTACGAGCAGGAAGATTAGGAACAGCACCATATTCTAAAAACTCTTTTGCTAAATTATTTACGGCAGTAGCAAATTCCATAATTTTAGAAGTTTGACTACCAAAGCCATCATCATTTACAAGAGCATCATGTAACGGACTATCTTCATCTTGTCTAATAGCACGAATTTTACTAATAAATCTATTCATCACACTATTAATATATGCGATATTAGTTTTGTAAAATTCAGTTGTACTTTTAGCTACTTCATTAATAATACTATTTTTGAATAGAGTTATCTTATGATAGAAATTTGAATATCTAACAGTATCAAAATTACTATTAAGATTTTCAAATTTAATTTGAGTAAGACCTTCAATTTGTGCTCGAATTACATTATGGTCTACATTAATATTCTTAAGAGTTAATTTACCATCAGTTATAATATAATTATTGTTAAGAACATTAGCAACGTTAGCAATATAGTCAGCAATAGCTTCACGCATTTTAGCATTTTCCTCTTCACTATAACCAACTATATCACCACCGTAAAGATTCCAAATCCAATCTTTGAAAAGATTAGATTTAAGATTATTTGCAATACGGATATTGCTATCTGATAATAACTGTTTTACACGATTAGCTTTTTCTAAATTCTCATTACTAATTTCAGTAGGTTGATATTCATTTATCCAACCAATAAAATTACCAATAATATTAGTTCGTAACGTATTAAGTTTAGTATTATTAATAGGAGATAATAATGCTTTATAAATATCACTATTAGAATCAGATAATTCTTTATACAGATTTATAATAGTATCTAAATAATGATTCTCAAATTTATCTGCTGAAAGTTTATCTTGAATACTATAAAGTGTTTTATAAATAGCATCAAATTTAGTTTGAATTTCATTTCGAATTTCAGTAATATCCATACCTGCAAGTTCTTTTGCAGAATATGTATCTTCCTTACCCGTCGCATCATCTTTTATAGTAACCATTACAGCACTAAAATCGGTTTCGCCGTCGGTTACGACCTCGATTCTTTGCACGGTTTTGGGCGATTCTGCGACATTAAATTTTGAGCCTACCGAATATACCTTATTTTTAATATCGACGGTATTTGGGGCCTCGCTGTCATCGAGAGAGTACGAAATCCCGTTACTGTCTGTTAGCACCTCGGTAGTAACATTTTCGGGTTCTTTACTTGCTTCTTGATTAGTAATTTCAGTAGTTTCCTCTACTTTATCTTTAGCTTTTTCAATCTCTTCTTGTTTATCATAAACTTCTTTAAGTAACTTACTTCGTTCAGCCATAATCTCATCTCGATTATTAACATTTTCTTCGAGAGCCATTACAGCCATACTTAGTTGAGTTCGAGCCTCTTCAAGAGATTTATATGTTTGATTATTGTTATTGCGAGTTTCACGCAAACGTTTTGCAGCTTCATTATATTCAGCTACATTGTTATTTTCACGTTCACTCTGTTCTGTAATATCACTATTAATTCTATTAAGTCTTGTATCGTAATCAGCTAAATCATTTTCAAATAATTCAATCTTCCTACGAGTATAAGCAATCTCTCCATTATGAATAGCAAGTTCTTGCTCATATTGGAGTTTACCAACTTCTAATTCTGCAATAGCCTGACGAGCATTTGCAATTTGTTGTTGCAGACTTAAAATAGATTTCTTACTATTTTTAATTTCAAGAAGATATGGTTTACGGGCTTTACGATTAGGTTGTTTTGTACTGATAGCACCTTGATTAGCAATATAAGTATTTAACTCATCAATTTGAGATTGCAAACCATTAATTGTATCTTCAATAGTTTTAATCTTATTTACTAATCGAGTACGTTTACCTTTAAGTGTACTAATCGCTTTATTACGAGTTTTATCTTCAAGTTGAGTTTTATAATCTTCAATAACTTTTTGCAGTTCTTCACGTTCTTGTTCAAGAACAGTCTTTTCTACATTTAAGTTATGGAGTTTACTATCAATAGCTTTAAGGGCTTCATCTCGTTGCTTACGAAGATTAGACGCTTCAATATCGAAAGTTTGAATATCAGTATCAACGATAGCTAATTGACGACGATAATAGTCAAGTAAATAATCATCAGTTGATGCCTGAACTTTAAGAACATTGTCGAAAGGATTACCCCAACTTAAACCCATATTACGAGCATGAATATCTCGCATAATAGTAAATTCTCTACGAAGAGCATCTACGACAGGTCGTTTATTAGCACCGTAAACTTCTTCAAGTTGAGCATCTGATAATTTACTTAATTCATCAAAATATTCAACAGCATAATTGAATCCATTAGCAGAACCAATTCTACCCATAATACCAACAAGCAAACTTGAAGCAGGGTCAGTAATAGTTCTATTAACTTTCGGAGTACCATCATTATTCATAACTTGATTACCAGCTTCATCTAAAACTGGTGTTTCAGTTACTTTAATATTCATATCACCGTCAAAATCAGCAATAGCTGCGGCAGTATCTTGAATACCATTTATAATGTTAGTAGCTCGCTTATTTTCAGCTTCTTGTTGAGCTTTACCATTAAGTATTCGTGTAACACCACTACGTCCAGCAGACATTACACCACCACCGATAGCACCCCAAATAAAACTATCCCATGAAGAAGCTTGTTCAACAAGTCTTCCCATACGAGCTAACGGAGTTAAATCAGCAGTTTCATCTTCAATTCCAAGTTCTTTCTTTGCGGCAACGACACCTTCATTAAGTGCCATATCAACTCGCATTTCTTCAAGACCTTCAGATAAAGCAACAGAAAAGAAATCTTTTGTTTTATGAAGTCCAATACTCGGAATAAGTTTGCGATTAAGTTTAGATGTTTCACTATCTAAAACAAAAGTCTTACCTTTTTGTGCAAGACCTTTTATATTACTTTTTAAACCTTTTTCAATAGAAATACTATTAACCGGAGCTTCTTTAATACCACGAAGCATACTATTAAGTTCAATAGCATTAAATAATATTCCATAAGCCCAAGCATCATTGTAACTTTCAGAAGCATAAACAGATGCAAACTTACGAGCATCATCTTCATTGAAACCTAAATCGAGAGCATATTGATATTGTTCATCATAACCACGAACAATTTCTTCCATACTATCAAGATGTGCTCCGTATAAAGTACCAATTATCTGTTGAGTATAAGGATTTTGTAATGCACGACCTGCTTTATTCAATGTAGAACCTAAACGACCAACACCGTTAATCATTGTTCCTAATTTACCAACAGCTTGTAAAGCTCGCATTTGTCCAATAACAGGAAGCATAGATGCGGCCGCAGAACCTACGGTAGGAAACATACTTGCCCACCAAGTAGCATCACCCATACCACCAGCAAAACCACCTTTTTGAGCTTGTTCTGTTTGATAAATAGGAATTGCTTTACGACCCCAATTTTCAATATCTTTACCTATTCTCTGCCATTCAGAACCAAGACCTTCGTTGATAGCTTTGTCCCATTTATATTTGGCATTATCATCCCATATTTGACTAATAGCACGATATGTAGTAGGAAAGAAATTAAGAATACTACCAATACCAGTAATAGTACCACCGAGAATAGTAGCTCCTAATTGACCAATAGCATTTTTAGTTAAATACCAACCACTTTGATTTTGTGCTCTATTTTCATTAAGAACACTTAAATTAAGATTAGGATTAACTTGACCTCGACCTAATATATTTTCATATTCAGAAATATTAAACGGTCGAATTGAAGATTGTTTTCTACCACGAGAAAGTTCAGGTTCCGGCATACTACCGGGTAAAACAGGAGTAGCTCCTACTCCCTGAACTGGTGTTTCAGAAGGAGTAAGAGCTTGCGAACCTGTAATAGGAATTTTAATATCTGTTAGATTTGGCATAGTTTAATATCCTATATTAGCATTATTTATTTTATTCATTTGAATAGCCTCAGCGGCTTCTTGCATATCAAGAACAACTCCATATTGAGTTAAAACATATTCTGCAATAGGAGCTAATGCTTCATTTATAGTTTCATAATATTGAATATTATTAGGAGTTATACCTTTAATTGTGTAAAGACTATTAGGAATTGTATTATATCCAAACTCCCCATAATGAACAGAACCATCAGGATATTTTAATCCACTAATATCTTTTATATAATAACCTTGTGTTGTTCTACCAATCTCAACTTTACGACTAGTACCGTCAATACTATTATAGAAAGGTTCGTGAATATTCAAATCATATTCAACTTTACCTAAATCATCAACGGTTCTTTGAAGGTCTGCGATATTTGCAACAGCCGGACTATTGTTAGCACCAGTAGTATCGAAATCAATAAATCCCGAAGCATATTGAGATTCAATCATTCCAGCGCTACGTTGTAAACCTTCACCACCAATTTTAGCATAAGGTTTAATGTTACGGTAATTGTCAAGAATTTGACGAGCAATAGTAGACGGGTCTACTTGTTCAGAGAAAATAATATTACCACGAGCAGCACCAGTTTCATCGAAAAGAGTAATTGCATATTCATTACGGCCTTCACGAGCTGCAATTCCATTAGCAATCGGGCTAACTTCAGTCTTATAAATATCGTAATCAAGACCAAGTTCTTTACCCAAAAGAGGTTTAGAATTTTTAGTAGCATTACTTTGACGAGTTACACTTGTACCTTTTGAATTAGTAGTTGTCGAAGTAGGGAATGCATCAAAGTTCATGTACTTAGCTAATTGCATTCCAGTAAGACCAATACCTTCTCCAGACGGAGTTTGAACAACGCTAATATTACCAGCACCTTTTTTCCAATTTACCATAGCAGCTGCCATGTAATTTTGTTGGAATCTTGAAGGATTAGCAATAATCTCACGAGTTGCTGTAAATTCAAGAGGTGCATCAGCAATAGCTTTACGATAACGATTTGAAACATTATCTGCTGCATTAGACAAAGTAGATTCAAACTCTTCTTTTGTCAGCATATCACCAAGATATTTAGCTCCAGTTGTTACACCATCTTTTCGTACCCAAGTACTACTATATGTTTCAGGATTATAAAGTTCTTTATAATTTTGATTTATATAATCAACATATTTATCATAACTATCAAGTCTGTTATCAAGAATAATTTTAGCTTCTTCGTTATTAACTCGATACCAACCTATACCACCTTCAATCTTATCTCGATGTTTATTCCAAGTATCAAATATAGAATTAAGTTGAATTTCGTCAGAACGAAGTTTAGCTTGAAGATTATTATAATTACGTTGAGCAGTCTGAACTTGTAAGAGTTTACCTTTAAGATTAGCTGCTGTTTCTTCATCAAGACCTACTGAATCAACTAATCTTTCAGCAGTAGAAATATTAAGTGTTTTAACAATATTACCATCTCCCGGACTAAGACCTAAAATTCTAAGTTCATCAGATGTAAATATCTGATTCATAGAATTTGAAAGTTTAGTCATTTGGTCAGTAATTTCATTACGACGATTAATGTTTTCTGCAACACTATCACCAGTAACTTCAAAACCACCTAATGTATCAAGATACGGAGCATATTGTTGAAGAGTTTCAAGTTCTTGTTGCTTACCTTTTGCACGAGCTTTAACATAAGCTGTATAACCGGGATTAGCAATTAAACTAACCGTAGTCTTAATATCTTGATAAGAATATAAACCTGCGGCAGCACCAGCTAAGCTTTGAATATTATTGTTAATAAATTGACCAGATAAAACACTTTGTGTAAAAGCAGTTCTATCGAGATTCTCAATATCATCAGTAGCACCAAGTACACCCTTAGCGTAACTTTCAAACATTTTATCTACATAATTCTGTAAACCAGCTTGAATAAGTTCAGGTGGAACTTGAGCTTTATTCTGTAATATATCGAGAACATTAACACCATATTCTTTATTAACAGTATCTAACAGAGTTTTAACTTCAGCAGGCAATTTAGAATTAACAGTAAACTTACCGTCTTTTGTAGGAGCACCAAGTTCATTTACGTTAATACCTAAACCATTAAGAGCGAACATTGTAGGATTACCAGCGAATAAAGGAGCATAATCTTCTAATTCATAATCTCTTAAATGTCCACCAGCAGAACTATCATCTTTTACAAATCGAGTAAGAGCATCTTGATTCTGCCAAATAGTAGTAAGATAATTAGTATAATCAGGATTAGATTTGAGTAATGACATAGCATAACTCATAATCTCTTGTTCTGTAATACCTTCTCTTTCACTACCAGTTTTAACAAAGTGACTTGCTAACTTTTCACCATCAAAACCTGTTGCAACATCCAATCCATACTGACGTATCATATCAGGATTAGTAACAAGATTTTCAAATAATACTTTATCAGCCTTAGCTTTTGAAAGAATATCAAATACGTCTTTTTGATATTTATTTACATCGAACTTTTTACCGATTTGAACTCCATTAAAACCACCGCTTACGACAGTATTAGTTTCTGCATCATAAATAATATCAGAAGATTGTAAACGACTACGAAGTAGGAAAGCATTTTGATTTTGAGTATCCCAATCACTCTTTTTCAAATCTTCCATATACTGCTGTTCCAAAGCATAATCAGCTTGAACAGCTTTAAGACCTTCATTGGTCAGAATATTCTCAGTTTGTTTATAAATATAATCATCTGCTGCAAACCAATTATCTTGTTCTTTAAATTCATTAGCACCTTCAACAATCTTAGCTCTTTCAGAATCAAGAACTTTTTGTCCACGAGAAGTTGCCTTAATTTGACTTAAAGGATTAGCAATTCTATTAATATAAGCTTCACGATTTTGGTAATACTTTTGATTCAAAGCATTTCCAACAGCAGCATATACACTTCCATAATCTTGTAATTGTGGAGTTTTTAATGTATTAGTATCGTATCGACCTATTGCAATTTCTGCCATAATTTTATAATGATTAGTTTGTAAATTAGTTGTAATTCGTATGGCTCCGCCTGCTGTGCTCCGCACAGCGGCTCCGCTCCCCGGTGGGGCAGGAGGTTGCACGCCCACTTGTCGCGCGTGTTTGTACCACTATTTGTATCATTACAAATATACAAAAAATCGTGAATATCGGACTATCCTATAAGAGAATAATCCGATATATCACGCACTACATTAAGCTCTTTTACGTCTTGCAAGACCACCACAAGCAAAACCACTTCTCATGTGATTAGTTACTCCACGAGGCCATAATTTCTCGTATAAGCGGGCACTTGCGTAATTATTAACTGCTCCGGCAAGACCTTCAACTCCTTGTAACATTCCTTGTAATCCTTGCGTTCTGACTGCCATTAACTGTTGATTCAAGCCGACAGCTTTGTTATATTCATTAATAGCGTCTTGATACATAATTTGACTATTAACATTTCGAGCATTAACTCGTTCTTGCCTATTCAAATCATATCTTTGACGTTGATAATCTTTCTTAGCTCCATACAATTTATTTCGAGCAAGTTGAGCATTAATTGCAAGATTTGCTACACTATTTCGAGCAGTTTGAACATTACTTGTGTTATCAGTAATATATCGAGCAGCTCTACGTTCTTGTGTGCCAAGTTCTTGTAATTCCTCACTAATATCATAATCTGTACTATATTGGACAGCATCTACTTTATTACCTTTCGGAACATGAAGTGTAGATTCAAATTCAATAGCCTTTCGATTAGCACGAGTATTAAGAGCGTTACCTACAATTCCAAACAGTGAACTTGCAAGATTCATACCAAGTCCAAATTCATTAAATCCGAACTTAAATGCAGAACCACCGCCAGCACTTGCAGCAGTTTGAATTGGAGGTAAAGTAGTAAGTTTAGGAGCTGAAACTCCTGTAAGACTATAAGGTGAAGCATATCCACCAAAAGGTCTTTTCTTTCTTATCATTCCACCACAACGCATAATCGGAGCATCATCACGAAGTCCTAAAGCAGTGGCATAAAGTTCTTGAGCTTCAAACAAATCTGCTGTTTTAGCATCAATAGCTTCAGATTCACCACGAGCTTTATTCATTCTGTAAACTAACTTTTCAATATTACGAACATTTGTTCCAGTTTGTAATTTGTTAGTTTTACTTTTATCTAATGCAGATAAAGATAATGTAACTCCATCAGCAAGTTGAATAACTTGAGCTTCTTTTTTACCTTTCATATCAGTAAGTTTCTTTGCATAATCAGCGAAAGTATGATTTGTTCCGGGAACTTTAATCGTATCACTGAATACTTGACCACCTTCAGGAGTTTCACGAACAACTTCACCAGCATACATTCGACCATTTTTAGCGCCGCCGCCTTCAATTTCCGAATCACCATATATGATTCCAGTTTCACCAGTAGCAGGATTATATTGTTCGTGAGTTTGACCATAAGCAACAACACTATTAGATGAATTAGGAACTACTTGACCGCCGGTGTTTAACTTTCTACGACCAACCATTCCACCTAATTTAGCATAAAATCCTGTACCTTCGGAGTAATTGCCAAGATTACTTTGTCGAATAGTTGCAACATCATTTTCAACTTTATTTTGCATATTACCCAAAGTCTGCTGACGTTCCATTTCAGCTTGTTCAGCTAAAAGTTCTTGACGACGACGTTCTTCTTGACGCTTTTTCTTACGTCCAGTAAACAGACCAACAATGCCACCAATTAATGCACCGATACCAGCACCGATAGGGCCAAGCCAAGAACCAGCAGCTGCACCAGTAGCAAGCGCCGCAGTTCCACCAACAGCAGCTCCAATTCCTAATCCAGTTCCAGCTCCACTTAAAGCGCTACCACCTACGATACCTTCGCCATTAGCACTATATTTAGATTCGTCAATATCACTGGTTTGAACTCGTGTACCCCATTGAACACTACCGGGGTCATTAATACTTGTTCCACCCCAATAAAATTTCCTACGAGGAGTTCCAACAAGTCCACCGAATTTAGCAGTAATACCACGAGAAGTTAAAATTTCATTATTGATTTTGTTCTGCATATTTGCATAGATAAGTTTATCATTAGTAATCAACTTATCTACATAGTTCTTAACTGGGATTCCAGTATCATCATTCTTTCCGCCATGATATAATAAATCAATCATACCATTACCGAAAAAACTATTACCGGAATTACGAGCCATTCCTAAATAATCAGCAGTAGCATCATGTGTAGAACGAATACCACCGAAATTATATTTTTTACGATTAGTTTTACTCATATCTTCAACATAATTATCAGGATTATCATCAGTATTAAAATTAGAAAATAGTCTATTTCTAATCATATCATAATCATTAGAACTATTATTCTTAAATATTTCTAATTCAGATTTATCTCTTCTTTTATTACCAGTAGTATATTCTTTAATAATACTATCTATATTACGTTCATTAGCACCTTTTAACAATTTCTTATATTGTCTAAAACCAGTTCGACCTACTCGATATGCAAGATTAGACATAAGATTAACAATAGGCTGAGGTAAAGTATTGAAATCATCAATACCATATTTCTCAGAATAAATATCACGAACATCATTGTAGGCTTTCGCCATACGACGATTCAATTCAGCATCAATTTGTTTTCTTGTTGCTTTACCTTTTGCTTTAACAGATTTAGTAAAATCAGAAGTATCATTTAACTTAAAACCGGGGCCAATAGTATCATCACCACCTTCATACGAGGGATAAGGATAATAATATTTACCATCTTTTGAACGTGAACGAACAGTTTTAAGTTTATCATTTTCTTTAACACGAACAAATTCTTTATCACCAGTCAATTCGTTATCCCAAATGTGTTGAGAATACTCATTAATATAACGAGTAACTTGACGAAGACTATCAGGATTAACTTTACGATTAGACATACCATTAAAAGTTTGAGTAACACGACAAGTGGGCGTGCAACCTCCTGCCCCACCGGGGTGCGAGGCCGAAGGCCGAGCCACACAAGTTGTTACAAATTACCTTTGATTATTACGATTATCAAGAATCCATTCAGGATTAACATCAATAAGTTCCCAAAGTCTGTTATTATCACTATTATTAAACTTCATTATACAGTAAACATATTGACAAATGAACTTATTAACATCATACCATTTAGCTTTATGTTTTAGTGCAGATTCATCTACAACTAAATCAGTAATCATAAAAGGTATTTGTTTGTGTATATCATTAACACTATTAAATCTCCAAAGATTTACTTTATTAACACCAGTTGTACCATTATACCATTTATCATTAAATTTAACAAGTTTATAACCAGTACATTGGTCATCATTATGAACCAATATAGCATTAATAGTTTTCTCAAATTCATTAATAGTAGGTAACAGATTATTAACAATATCAACTCTGTCTTTCCAAGCAATATTATTTAATAACTTATTATAACTATTATTGTCGTTAAGAATAAATTTAATATATGATTCTTTAACAAGTTGATTATTATTATCATCTTTTAAGAATCGACCATAATTATTTTTAGATATTGCATAAATGCCATGTTTATCAAACCAGAATAATCCATTTCGATTGGTAATACCTACAATAGGATTATAGTCATGGAATGAAATCCAAGCATTAGCAATAGGACTAAAACTAATTGTGAATTGTTTATTATCAACATTTTGGACTAAATATAAGATATTAGTATCTTCATTAAATGCCCAAATTCTACCATTATTTTTAAACGGATTAACTACATCTTTTACAAGATTACCGTCAAACCACTTAAGAGCATTGAGCGCAGTCATATTACTTACTTTATCTCCATTGATATTGAAAATACGTCTATGAACTGCATCAATAACAAAATAACCAATAACATTAACGTGAGTATCAAAATAACTTTGACAACCTATATAACCACTGGGACTATATGTAACCTCTTGAGGTTCCATATTAAATATATCAGCTGTACCTAAATATGAAGTACCTTCATCAGTATTAGAAAGTGTATCACGAAGTTGTAATAAGTGTAGACCGTATGTCTGTTGAATATAAAGATTTTTATTGTCAGTTTTTAATGCAATAATTTCACCTCGATTAAAAGGCATATCTTTATAATCATCACTTCTAAATAATCGCCAATTAAGATTAGCATTTTCAGCACTTTGTAATTGACTACGAATTATACGATAAGGATGGTCTTGAGTTCCGGGAATTTCTTCAAAATAAGTAAATGTTTCAATACCATTCTCATTATAAACAGGAGAATAACCTTTACCAACACTACTATTTATGAAATTATCAACTTGATAACTCAATTGATAAAATTCGCGTAATTCATTACCACGTTTATCGTGATATTTGAAAGACTTATCAACGTTATTAACACTAAATCGAGCAAGAATATTAAATTTACTTTCAAGAGGAACAGTAAATATCCAACGATAAACAGTAGCATTACTATCTAATTCTTTTGCTTGAGCATCACCATAACGATAATCAGATGATGGAGCAGTAGCTCGAAGTGTTATATATCCAATAAATGTATCACCAACTAATGAAGTTATTATTTCAGAAGAACCTTTAATATTAATTACATTAGATGCAATTTGAAGTTTCTGATTATTAACATCAGAATAAAGTGTTTCAGAATTATTAATTAAATCGGCAATATATCCTCTTGCCCATTCTTCATTATCTGTACCTTTATTAAATCCATCAAAACCTTTTTCAATACGATAATAACTATCGCCAGCGATATTGTTTTGAGAACTAATATTAGCATTGATATATTCAAGTGAAACATCTTTAGTTGCACGAGAAGTATCAATTGTAAGACTATTAATGTCAGCATCTAAGAACCGAGTTCCAGATTCATTAGGATTATCATTAAATCCATCAAAATCTTCACCTTTCCATTTAGCTGGAAATACTTTTATATCATCATCAAGTTCTTCATTTTTAACAAATTTAAGAACATCAGTTTCAAAGTATAGAGGTTTAAGTTTACCTCGAATACTATTTATCTTATTATAGAGATATTCAAATGTATAAAATCTTGCATTATCTCCACCAAAAGGATTTTTGTATGTTTGATTCTTACCGAAATTGTTAGTTTCAGTATCTCGCATTGCGAAACCTTGTGTAACAATTCGAGAGTTATTAATATTATGTTCAACAAAGAAATAAACTATCGAACTAATATATTTATTCATTAAGTCTGTTTTACCAGCAAGATTAGCTTTAATATTGATATTAGGACTTAATGTGTAAGTGGGATTCCATTCAGAAGAAGTAGAATATAATTGAGTTAACCAATTAAATGTCGGAGCAGTTGAACCATTAACTTTGTCACTTAATCGAGCTTCAATTAAAATATATTTAGTTTCTTTTGCATCAAGATTAATTACGAAATTAGTTTTTGTATTAATAGTACTACCAATAAATACAGATTTACTATCTGATGCTAAAAGATTAGATTCAGAAATTTCATAGTATCCAGTTTCAACTTCAGATTCTTCTGAATCAATCTGTTTAACTACTGATGTAGCATCATAAACTTTTGTAGTTAAATTTATACCAGCAGGTATTAAACTATCTCCAGCAAATGTAGGACTACATTCAACACCGATTAATTGACTGTCAGTGCTCTCACTTGTTATCTCCAATACTACAACTTGATAATCAGAAGGATTAACTCCACCTTCAGAATCTTCAGTTGTATAAGGTAATGGAAGACTTGGTAATTTAAGTTTACTTTTCGTTAAAGAACGACCTTTTGCTTTAACTGTTGTATGTCCAGTCGAAACTCCGTATAAAGTAAAATAACGATTACGAGCTATTGTAGGTTTTTCACTACCAACACCAGTTTTAGCAATTTCATCTACTTGTTTAGCAGCATCAATATCAGGTAAACTCTTCCAACTCGGACTTATAATCTTACTAATACTTTCAGATTTATAAGGAATTTTATGAGCATTTTGATTAGTAGAACCTACAGGATAAGCTTCAACATCATAATTGTTAGCTTTCCAAGGAATATGATGTATATTTACAAGGTCACCTTTATAATCATAATATCCAGCATAAAGAACATAAACTTCACCACTCTTAAAATAACGTCGAGTACTATTAATATAAGAAGAACTTAAATTCCAACTTAATTGAACATCAAGATTGTTCTCTGTAAACTCTTTAAGTTCACTATCAAGTTTACTATAATCAAGAGTTTTTACATTACCTCGAATAAGTCTATTATTGAAATTAACAAGAGTATTATCTCGAATATATGATATATTTTTAATAAAAATATCATCAAGACTTATAGTAGATAAATATGAAACATCACTTACAATATGAGTAGTACTTACACCATTGATTGAAATATCATCAGTTTCATATGATAATTGAGCTTCGTCAGTAATATAAACAATAGCAAATCTACAATGTTTATATTTGATACCACTATTTCTAAAACTAATAGTAATATTTTTATTGATTTCGATACCTAATGCATAATCTTCTTCGTAATTACCACAAACAATAAGTGATGTACTCAAAGGAGAATAGTTAGTATAAGTACCATCATCAAGACGATATTTAATTGCTATTTGATAAGCACCAGTTTTAAGATTACCACCGTCTTTAACTTCTAATTGAAGTTCAGGATAAGTAACATTTGGAATAAGATTAAATGAATCAACTTCATCAATAGTAATATTATATCCTATAGCAGTATCATCTCCATTGTTACCATCATAAAACGGGTCAGTCATATTAATAATTCTTGTTTCATTTGCTGATTCATCAGTTCCTTCAGTAAATGTAACAATTAAATTTTCTTTATAATTGTATATATAATCTCCATGAATTGGTCTATCAATACTGAATCCAAATGCACCCGATGTACTATACAAACAACGTTTTACAGTTGGGTTATTATCATCAAGATTAAGATATATAATAGCATCGTTAGTTTGTAAATCAGATTTATCTGCATTATTCCAGTGTTCTACAACGCAAAAAAGTACAACACCAATATTAGTTGGAATTGTACCTATAATATTATATTTGTGATTATTGGCATCACTATAAATATAAGGAATGATATGCCGATTTGTCGGATGATTTTCAAGAATATCATCTAATTCACCTATGAAATCAAACCCTCTTTCATTAAAATAACTTAGATCTTTATTATCAATAGTTATATTTTTAGCATATCGTAAAGATTTATCTTGTGCAATATGAGGTGAATTATCTAAATCAAGACCTAAAACTTTCATAATTTCTATTATTCTAATGTACGAAGAATAGTAGCAATATTCTCTCGACGGTTGTTACTAAATTTATTACAAGAAACTCGAACTTGTATTCTCATTCTATCGAGTTCTATTGCAGGATTTGTATAAGGATTGTTTGCTGTAAGACTTATAACCGGATGTTTATAACCTCTTAATAACATTTGTTTAAGAACATAAAGTTTAAGATATTTTTTAAGAGGGCCGTTATTATAAATAAGAGGAACATCCATATTTATAATACTATCATAAACAACTGGTAAAGCTCGATATCTTAAATGAATAGTTCCATAATCAACGTTAGTATGAATCCAGTTATTACTAATGTAATAATAAGGTTGTTCTTTATCAGCAGGAGCATGATTAAAACTATCATTTTTATCACCGGGACTTGTTATATCTGCATTTGGAATACCGGGATAAGGAGTATATGTTGGAACAGTTGTTACTTTTTCAGTAATAGTATCTTTGTTAAATTCAGCTGAATTTTTAAGAATAGCTTTTTTATTATTTATAATGACATCAATTACACCACGAAAATCCCACGGTAATTGACAACGATGGTCATCAAATTCAATATCTTTTTTTACATTAACATAAGCTTGAATGAATTTGAGTTCTTCCAAAGCGTTTGCAATCCAAATAGGAAAACGACTTACAAAATCATCACTTTGTATATTATAATCGTTATATATATCTGGAATTAATGCAGCACTACTAATGAATATATTATTATCAATCATAAAGCATTATTTTGTTTAGGAAGATTATTTCGATATAGTTTAATAGCTTCGTCAGGATGATTAAAACAAATTGCGAGAATTTTATTGAAACAATTAAGTCTTCGATTTGTTGCAATTTCATCAACAGTTTTACCTTTCATTGCAAAAGGTGTTCTGTCAATAGTTTTTTCACCATTTTCATAAGCACTACTTGTGTGACCAAATTTGAATTTGTAATAAACACTTTGCGGTATTCGACCTTTAACTTTATGATATACAGCTTTTATACACCAGTCATAATCATAATATATGAAATAAGGAATACCATTTGGATTATCAGCAGTTAGTATATTAATACCTTGTTCTAACAATTTCTTTTTTAAGTCTTTTGTAGCACCCCAATCAACAACACTACATACATCACCGGGCATTGTCTTTTTATAGTAAACATAAACGTAACCTACGGAACTACCAAAAGAATAATTATTACCTTTACATAGTAAATTAGCTATCTCATTATTAACTTCATCTTGCATATAAGTATACATTTCAGAAGGTAATTCTTTAAGAGCAGCAAGAGTTTCTATATCATCATCAAGTTTATCAAGACGTTCATAAACTAAGTAATTATAACTACGAATATAACTCATTAGTTTAGTACCAAGTAGAGCATCTTGTTTTTTATTAAAATAAATCTTACTACGATTATCAATATCGAATACTACTGAAACATCAACACCGGCTTCTTGATATTTAGCAAGATTATCTTTGATATTATAAATACAATCGTTGCGTCGTTCATAAGCAAGATGTAATTGTTTAATTAAAGAATTAAGTTGTATTTGAACTTCTTTAACGAAATCTCTCCAATAATATTCATTATCAACCATAATGATAGAAACATGATGTTAATCTTGACCATTACCACGTTGAGCAATAGTAGGATTATTATTATTTGTTTTAATATCCAAATCTTGAGGATAAATACCAAATTCAGTTTTAAGTATTTCTTGAATTATACCTTCAAGCATATCATTAGGTAAAGGTAATTCAATATCTTGACCATCTTCATTCTTAAAGAACGAAAGAACTTCATCAGGATTTTCAAATATACCTGTAATCATTACTTCATTAATTGGTCGTCTATCATCAATATCTTTTGTACCAACTTTTTCAGCAATAATTATATGACCGTTTAATATAATATAAGCTCGTGGATACCCGGTGGGAGAGCAGGTTGGACGCCCACTTTGACGTAGTTTAAGAGATGTAATAGAACTCTCATACATATATCCATTACCAACAGTATCACCTACAAACGCAAAAGGCGCATCACTTTGTATGCGCACTGGTGTAGGAACTTTGTACTTTGTTCCTAACAATCTAATTTTATTAGCAACTCGATATTCAGTAGGAAGAATATCACTATATTTCAACTCTTCAATAGGAGCAATAAAAGTAAGTTTAAGAATATCATCTATTCCATTTTTCTCAACGCTTTGTCGAATACGATTTGCAAACATAGTTTTAATTATATCCTTAACACGTTCTTTAAGTTCGTGATTATTAGGTTGATTAACCATGTTTGTAATACGAGCTGCATATTGATTAAGTGTTCCCATATTTTACTTATTTAGATTCAAAAGATTAGCAATAGTATTTTGTTTTTTCCAAATATATTTTTCATCATCAGGATTAAATCCTTCTACGATATTATATTCAAGAGAAATAAAACCAATAGGTGTTTCTTTAATAGGGTCTTTAATAAGAAAAGTATAAGCAGACTTCATACCTCTACTTTCAAGTTCATCTTTATAACATCTATCTTGAAACTTATATTTACTAACATCATTACAATAATGACGATTTCTAACAAGAAGATTATGAAATAAATAAGGAAAATTATTAACAAGAACATCCTTAAAAGATTTCTTATAAGATACTATACAACAATCATAATCTTCACCAATAACAGTATATTTATCCATTTTTACACCATTAATGAAATGGCCGTTATTATGAAAATAAGCAATATAAACAGCATTAGCATGAATAGTATCTCGAATAGAAGCACATATCTTATCAAGTTCTATATAACAATTACTTTTTTCAATAGTAAGTTTTTGTTCTTTACGTTTAGGAAATAACCATTCTTTTAGATAAATACCAGCAATCGTACTTATGGATGTTATTATAGCTACTATAATAGCTGTATAATCGAACATAGATATGCGTATAAGAGGATTAATATTAATAGGTATATTATATTGGGCTACTAACAAATATACGTTAAAATCCCCCATTTCCAGCCGTAATTACATGAAAAAAGACGTGCTAATCTAATAGCACGTCTTACCAAACAAATTACAATAGCCCATTAAATAACCCTAAAATATTCCCAAACCTTATCACTACTTGCATCTTCATCCTCAAACCAATTAGCAATAGTAGCTTCAATAATCTTTTCTTCTATTTCACTATCATTTGCATTTGAGAACCATTTTTCATATAAATCAATATTATCGTGATATTGTGCATTAAGAGCTACATAAACATCCCACATAGTAACATCCTTATTCAAAGGACGTATTCTCCTATCATATATCTTTTTAGCGTTTTCAATACTGAATAAAGGAGTATCAATCTTAACACCTTTATTATTAGTATGATACATTTGAGAAACTTGATATATAGCATAAGGTTCATTAAAATGTTTACCAGCTAAACGTTCATGGAAATCTTTCATTATTTCGAATAAATCTTCTTCATCAATATCTGTATTTTCACAAACAGCTTCTTTGAAATGACAAATTAAATCCCAAGCATTAGAAGAATCAATACGAATAGTTTGTTTATAATGTTCAATTAATTTATTCAGATTTTCCATATTTTTCAATATTAGTTTTCAGTTCATTAAAATCATCTTTATCAAAAATAACAGTTTTATTCATAAATGGAATAGTTACTTTTATAGAACCTTCACCAATAGTTACACCATTAATAGTGTTAGCTTTTGATACAATTAATCTATCAATCATATCATTAAGTAATCCATCACCATCAACCATACCTTTTTCATCAGTAATTAATGAAAGAGCTTTATCTAATTTAGATACATTAGTATCTACAATTTTAGATAAATAAGGTTTGGCTACAATATCAAAAAGAGGATTACTACTCGAAATATCTGCAATTTTACTATTTATAAATTTCAGAATCTCTTCAATTAAATTATCTTTATTAATCATAACTTATTTATTAATAGATTCACAAAATTCTTTATATGTTAAATTAGGATTTGCTTTAGCTGCAATTTGGAACTTTTCAAAAAGTTCAAGTTTCCTATTAGATTCAGCTACTATTGCATTCTTACTTGACTTAATATAATTAAGTTGTTGAGTAAGTAATTCTTTACCATTTGGTGATTGTTCAATAACATTTTTAACAGAGTTGATTAATGCTTCTTGAACAAGTTATTTTAATTGATTATCTATTTGGATATATTTAGTATCACTAAATAATATATTTCGTTGTTCATCATTTAAGCTACCAATTTCAGAATCAATAGCAGACCAAAGAGAGTTATTTTGATTATTAGGATATTGAATCGTATTTGACATACGTTCTTTCATAGCTTGAAGATACTGAACTCTCTCATCTATTTCTTTACTATAATCAACCGTTTGAGGAAAAGGATTTGAAAGAATTGGGTCGTATCCAATATTAAATGTAGGGCCATTCATAGTTGTAAGATTTTAATTAAAAGGAAAAGTACTCCGATTTTTATATCGGAATACTTCTCGAATTGAAAGAGTAAATTAATTAGCAGGAGCCGGAGCACTTTGTGCAGGGCACGAGTAAGGATTATAAGCAGGATAACCAGTTACAGTCGGAGTGTTAGGAAGAACAACTTCACCAGTAATCATACGGCAAGTACGACGGAACAGATTGAAATCAGCCTGTTCAGCAACTCGCGTAATAGCTGCTTGAATAAGAGCATCCTGATAAGGACGAGTTGTACGAAGAACAGCAACTTCTTTCTCAAGTTCACTAACACGAGCATTCGTAACATCAAAACCATCACGCTGACTTTTGTACAGACTAAAATCTGCATCAATCTGACTCTTATAAAGACCAAACATTTCAGCTTCAATTTGATGACGGTCATTGCAACGAGCCGTTTGACCATTAAAAGCAAGAGACCACATACCATTAATAAGTTCACACTTATCTTCCTTTTCAACACCTGCGGCGACAGCACCAGCAGCTCCCATTCGATTACCGAATAAACCACCGCCAAGACCACCGCTTAACAATCATAAAGCCGTACCTGCAATACCAAGTCCAAGACCAGTACCAGCAACGCCTTTCAAAGCATACTCTTTCTTGTCATGTCCAGAAACTTCAACCATCTCATGGCCAGTTTCAGTATCAATCATTTTCATACAATTATTGATATTAGTTTGTTTGTTATTAAATGATAGAGTAATCGATTACACTACAAACTTACAACTAATATCTCCAATAACATAAGGATATGAAAAATCCCGTAACCTATTAAGATTACGGGATTTACAAGCGCAAAAGATTATTAATCTTTATTATTAGCCAAATAACGTTTAGCTTCATCTAAATCTTTAAGAACCCAATTAAGTTTATTAAATCCCAAACGTTTACGACCGTGAGGAATAATACCTTTTCTAACAAGATAATCAAATTTATTAGATGTAATATGAAGAACATGTTCACAAGCATAAGCTTTTGAAACAGTAGCTACACCTTTATTGAGCATTGTAAGATGGTCTATAATAACAGAAGCTTCTTCCTCAGTTATATTAGTATTTCCAGCATTAACATTCTCAAGAGTATTTTCGAGAATTGCTACAAGAGCTTTCTTATAATCCACCATCTTTTTAATCAGTAATTTTACACCTTTTCTTAACATACCAAATTAGTGCTATAAATATACCTGCAAGAATATAATGAATTGTAAGTAATAAACCGTCACTACACTCACCAATATTAGTATAACGAATTAGCAGACTATATGATAGCACAAATAGGTCATAAGTTATAACAATTTTATGCCAATAACAAAAGTTAAATACATAACTACAAGCATACATCATTATAACGAAAGCTAACGAACTATCAACAGTAATATCAAATAAATCTAATATTACATCTTTGACATCTAACATTGCAAGTGTATTATTAATCAGAATACCCGCAGCAACAGCTACGGGTATCCATTTAGCAATTAATAAGAACACTTTGTGCTTAAAGTTTGCCGTAATGTTTTATTTCTTTTTAGAACCTTTCTTAATCTTCTTAACATCACCAGATTTAATGCCAGCCGTACCAGCACCACGAGTTACTTTTGCCATAACTTAATTAGTTTTAGTAGTTTTATCCATTTTCTTATAATCAACACCAATCTTTTTTAGAATCGGTTTGAATATCCAACTCCAAGCAACTGGTGCAAGAATAGCAGAATTAATAAGAATTGTAGTATTCTCATATCCACCTGCTACATATCCTGCGGCAATAGCAAAACAACTAATTAACATAACCAGTCGTTTAGTCCATGTGCCAACAAATTTATCACCATTAATATCATCTATTGCTTTAATAAGTATATATGTTAAAACATTCACACAAAGCATAAATGATAAATCGAAATGAGTACTGAATAACTCAACGAAATGTCCTACGAGTTGTTCCATTTACCATTCATCAATTTCATCGACCACCATATTTCTTATTTGGAATATATTTTAAGAAACTAAAAGGAAACAATTTCTTTCTAAAATCTTTATCAAATTCTAAACTTCTTGCTTCACCTTCAAAACAAATATCTTTATAAGCTCGGTTATAAGGAGGTAATATAATTTCAATTATCCAACTAACAACATAAGCTAATAAAGGAAATATTGCAGTACCAAGTAACCACCACCAAGAAACATTTGTAGTAATACTTAATATGATACTAACCAAAAAACTTGTAGCAAAAAGAGTAATTTGCTGATAACTATGAACAGTTTCATGTCGTTCAACAGTTTCAGTAATTTTATCTTTATATTCAGTTCGTATAATTAACCACCATAATATTGTCATACATAAATACCCTTTGAACGGTAGGAATTTACAATAAATTTTAATCATAATTTATAATAAATTAATCTTGTAAATTAGGTTCTGATGTATTACTATTAAGGTTAGCTTTTGCAAAAGAAACAATATCACCAAAAGTTTTAGAACCTGTATAATAAGGCATATTACCTAAAATTTTAGCAGCAAGTGAAAACCATGTAATCTTAGGTCTAAATTGACCATTAACAGCCATATATTCAGTTTGTTTTAACAAACCTACTGTTGCCATAATTTAATTGACTATTTTTGTATTACGAATAAATTAATCATAGATTGTACTTGATTTAAGATTAAATAGATTATTTATAACAACTAAAAGTCAAACTTAATTTAACTTTTAATTTGTAACGTTAATATCTCTCATATATTTATTAATAAAACTCAACAGTTGTGTAGTTTTTAAATCTATTGAATCTAAAATAGCATATAATTCTTTTTTATAATCATTCATATTTGCAATAGAAGTAAGAATGTAATTATATGTAGTTATAGCACCACCTGATACACCTATTTTAATAGCTTCAGAAACAATAGGGAATGTATCATTTTCAGTAGCATGAACTATTTTAAAATAAGCTCTTGTAGAACCATCAGTTGTTATAAAAAAGTGTTCTTCTACAAGATCATTTTTAATAACTCGATGTGTATTGGATAAATGATACCAACCAACCCAATCCCACTTAGCAGTTGAAGGAATTGCTCCTACAAGTGCTTCATCATTAGCTAAATATAATTCACCACCATTTTGTAACATTTTAGTTATTAATTCTGATGTAAGAATAGTATATTTAACAGGTGGAGTATTACCATATTCAGAAGGTGAACCAGTATTACAATGTACAATTATATAAGGTAAATATGTAGCATTTGCTGCATCATAAAAACCTATAAATAAATAAGATGCTTCATCACCAATAGTAACAAATCTATAACCAAGTACGTTAACATGACTGGGGTCAACAAAATTTAATGTATTATCCCTCACCCCTGATTTCTCACTATTAGGGATTTTGTCTATCAAATTTTCAAAGTCAGCTTGTGTAGGAATAGCTCCAGTTTTGAATAGAGCTTTAATTTATGCAAGTGTCATTTCTCTAAAATTATTAGAAATTAAATGAATTTGTATAATAGTTTAATCTCTAATAATAATTAGAGATTAAAGAAGTTTTTTGTAACAAGGGCCATTACGTAATCTATCAGCAATCATAGCATCTGTATAACTAAATTCAAACACATCATTACCTTGAACCATCACATGTTTATATGTACTACCAGCACCAGCTTCAATAGTACATTCCAAAGCATAACCAATAACCCATTTGTTATTAAAAATTGCAGGATAAACATACCAAGTAATATATTCACTACCACTAATATATATTACAACCCTTGGCGCAGGAGGATTATTGTTATATCTATTAAATATTGTACACCACTCTATACCCAAACGCTCAATAGCTGTAACAACTTTATCATCAGATGCTTCATATAAAGTCCCACCTAATCTTCGATACAGAGCCAGAACTTCACTACTTGTTAAAACGTGATAAGTTATTGTATCAGACTTAAGACTTGGAGTATTAGTTGGAAAATAAAATAATAAAACAGGAACATTATCACCTAAATCATTATCATAACAAGAAATAATTAAATAAGTATTCCTATCCTTATTATTAATAAATCTATAACCATTTACGTAAGGACCACCGTTTTTATCACCATTACCAAGAACTAATGTTGAATCCTCCCCCCCATCGGGAATATTCATAACACTATCTATCAAATCAGCAAAATTAGATTGAGTAGGTATTTTTCCAGTTTGGAAATATGCTTTAAGAGCCTGCTTATTTATTTTAGTCATAACTTAAACAAATTTAGTTAGAAATTTCTTAATGCTTGCAAATATACTAACATCTTCATCAGATGCAGTTTCAGAGGTTTCATTAATAGACATAGGTTCAACACTTCTCGTGTTACCGCCTACTCTAAAAATGGGATGATTTGTTCCATCACCTTGTATCTGCATATACCCAATACCATCCCCTTTAGCTGCTTGTGTAACACTAACTGACTTAGAAGTAGCACCAGGATAACTTGCAGTTACAGTAGCAGTTTTTGCTCTAGTAAGATTACTAGCTGCTGTTAATTTATTACCACTTAATGTAAAACCTCCCGGATTAGTTATTAAAGCTAATATTGGAGTTGCACTTTCACTTGTTGCTGTTCCAGTACTACCTGATGTATAAACAGGAGTTTTAGAACGAGTACAACTCGAAGTGATTGTAGAAGTACCACCGGTTGCTGGAAGAAAAGTAGGATTAGCAGAAATACTAATATTCCAAGAACCATAATTATATGATTCAATTCTATTACTTACAGAAATAGAGTCATCTACATATTTTGTTCTATCACTTTCATTATAACATCTAAATTTAGCAGTATCAGTTGTAACATTAGCTCCCATAGATGAATGTGTAATCAAATACGTATCATCCATAGAAAATCTATTATTACCATTACTAATCATTTCGATTTTATAAACACCAGCTTTAGTTCTTGTATAAGGAACTGTACTACCAGATGTATATAAATCATAATAAGTATAAGTATTTCTGACTACTCCAGCTGCACATGCAGTACCTCCAGCAGCAGTAATTAGATTAGATATAATAACCATTTCAGGAGTACCATAAGAACTAAGATGTTCATCGTAATTATCATCTATTACAGCATTTGCTTCTTGATAAATATACATAGTTTCACTGGCAGATTTACCATTAGCAGACCATGTAACAGCTTGACTTTTAACAGTAGTTTGAGCTGAAACAGTTGTACCCTTCGAAGAAGCAGTAGCAGTAATAGAAGCTACATTCGGAACAACATTAGCAGTTCCACTTGAAGCAGCTTCAGTAGTAACATCTTTTGTAGCACCAGATGTATATTCATAAGTAGTAATTGTAGCAGATTTATTCCAAGTTTGACTACCATTTCCGGCAGTTGCAGTAGCAGAACCTCCAGATGCAGGAATAGTTTTATTTGAAATAGTACCAGCTACAATATTACCGTAAGTATAAATTCCACCAGATATAGACTTAACACTTTCAAGATTTTTCTCTTGATATAAATAATATGTTGTCTTTTTAGAACCCCAAGTTACTTTAATAGAAGCACCTCTATGTTCTGAATAAACAGTTGTTCCAGCAGAAGGACAAGTCCATGTATGTTTTGCAGAATCCCATGTACCAAAAGTAACATTACCAAAGGTACATTCATCACTAACATTAGTTTCAGAACTATCTCCGCTGGTATAATCATATATAACAAAAGTATAAACCCAAACCGTACCACCGTTAGCTTTAACAGTATTTTGTCCAGTTAAAGGATTAGAACTTGTATATCTATTAGTTATTTCTCGTAATGTTTGAGAATTAGCTTCTTGTTTAATAACAATATTTGCAGAAACAGTTTGACCATCGAATGTATTAGAGAACTTGCCAGTTACAGTAATACTCCGTTCAGTTCCTACAATAGTAGTTCGATTGCTTGCAGTAACTGTAACACCAGATATAGAAAATCCAGTAGCACTTCCTGATAGAACTGGAGTAACATTATCTGTACTAACTAAATTACCATTACGATACGTTTTAAGTACAGCTGTAATATTTGCAGTTCCACCTTTTGCGGCAATTTCAGTATTATCACTACTTAATATTAAATCATATGTATAAACAGATGCTTCTTGTTCAACAGTAAGAATAACTTGTTTACTGGAATCTTTTTTACACTTTCCAATAAACTGCATACTTCTCTTAGAAGTACCTTTTTGAACAGGTGATGAAATTTTAACAGTCTGATTTCCTTGAAAAGAGGGAGATTCAATACTAATTGAATCTCCACTCTCGTCATTCCATTTATTAGTGATAACACTCATAAATGATTAATTAATTTATTTAGCAGGCTCAAACGTCCATTCGTCATTAGACAGAACATTAAGCGTTTGTGCACCACCACCGGCCGGAATAGTAATAGTAGCCGTAGTAGCACCCTGCGAGTTCAGATACAGATAGCTATCACCAAGAGCCTGAGTAATCGTAATCGTTTTAACAACAGAAGCACCTTCACCTTTGATTTCAAGAGTTGCGCTTCGAGTAGTGATAGTTCCATTCTTAGGAACTACAATAGTTACATCGTAGTTGTATTTAGCTTTAGCACCGGGGTCACCCGGAATAGCAGTTCCAGAAGTAGCAGTAACACTATCATTAACTTTATAAGAGGTTACAGCAGAAAGACCAAAATTAGTTTTCCATGTAAACGTGAGAATCTTCGAGTTTGACTTACCAGTTACATGAATGGTTTCACCACCCTTTGCAACACTGATACTCAAACCATCAGGAACAATGTATTCAGCAGCTGCTGTTTCAACAACAGTTACAGTAACACTATTCGACTTTCCAACAATCTTACCGGGAATTTCAGTAGTACGATTAATACGACCGTTATAAGGAGTCGTTGAATTAATCGTAATCTGTTGATTACCAGTACCAGTTTTAGGAACCCAAGATAAATAACTCGGAATAGTTGCCATTGTTTTTTTTTTTTTTTGGTTGATTAACTATAATAACAAACTAATTACCAAATTCCCATTCAGCTGTATCACTTGCGAAAACAGTTATGGTATCATGATAATTATTATCTTTATTTAGAATAACAAGAGTTTTATCAACAGCTAATTCTACAACAGGTTTATCTATTGGCCAAACTTTTTTACCATTAAGCCACATATCAAGAACCTGCCGACGATTACCATTAAGCATTACGACAGCTTCCGTAGCTCGTTCAAGAAGATTAAGTTGCGCCATAGTTGTAGATTAATATTAACCTTGCGATGTTTCAAGAGCAGTTACACGACCTTCTAAAGAAGTATAATTACTCTCTAATGTACTTACTTTACCACTTAAAGTAGTAACAGTTTTTTGTAATGTATCAACAGTACCTTCAAGAGTTTCTACTTTTGTTTGTAATTCTTGAACAGTTGAAGATTCAGCCTTAGTGGCTAAACCTTCAACTACAAAAGTAATTAACTTCTGAAAAGCACCAGTTTTCGGAGGCCAGTTTAAGGCACAAAATACTTTGCGAATTACTAATTCTTTCATATCATTAAACCGTTAATTAGATTCGACATTACCAACCCTAAATATAGGATGTTCAATACCATTACCTTCTATTTGCATATAGTCAATACCATCATTTTCAAATACTGGTTCAGGTACTAATTCAATAGTTGTAACACTATGATTTGCAAGATTATCATAACTTTGATTGTATTCAACGTAACCATTACGTCTAACCAAAATTACAACCTTTGAATCATAAGTACCACTAATATGAGCTATACCTTGATAATCAGTAACAATAGTTTTAACAGTAGAAGTAAACCAACAACTAATACTTGAGGTAATAGGAACTTTAGTAACAGAATCTACAAATTTAAGAGCTATATAATCTTGACCTTCTTTCGGATGTAAATCAATATAATTGACAACAGCTTCAGAAGGTTTAGCTGCAATAAACAATGCAGGTTCAGTAGCTTCATAACGAGTATCACCTAAAGTCTTATAATTACGTTCGAAACCAATCGGATTAGCTTCACTAACATAACCATCTTTTGATGAATCACAGTTACCTATCGCTTTACCAGTTTCATCATAAATGATATCACTAATCATGCGACCAGTTAAAGCATCCCGTGTACGAACTTTAATAAGGCCGTTATTACTACGAAGACATAATATCTCAACTATTTTATCAGTATCAAATACTACTTCTTCACTACCAATATTATACCAATCAGAAGATAACGGTAAAGCATAATAAGTTATAACACTATCTTTATTCTTTGTGATTACCAAAGGTTCATCAGGTCTGGTTGTACCAACAGTAGTTCCAGTACTTGATATTTCTTTAATATCAGCAGCTAAATAAAGTTTATTACTATCATAAATTTCATAAGCCTTGATGGTTACAGAAACCTCTTCGGGTTCAGGCGGTAACTCTTCAAGTACAATAGTAACACTATGTTCACCAGTAGAATTAATCGTACCAGTTCCAGTGTTAGTTATATAACCGGTTTTAGAAGCTCGGAAATCAACACTTATTCCAACTGGAACTGTAACAGCCTCAGATTTACCAGCAGTCGATTCATCATTATTGAGAGGTTTCCAATCACTTTCAGTACTGAGTTTATACTCAAACGTAACACCGTCTAAAGCAGTAGATTCAGTATTTACAGCAGTTGCATAGATAGTACCAGATTGAACTGGAACTTTATCCATTTCAACAGTAACTTCTGCGGTAGGAATTGCATAAGTTACCAGTTGTTCAACCTCTATATAACCCGACGAAACAAACCTCAAAATTCGGCTCGTATTGACATCTCCGGTGAGTTGTAGCGGCGTATCTTTTGTTACTTGACCTAATACACCACCCGTGTCCTTATCATAGACGTATGCGGCTATTTTGGCCTTTGTTTCGCTATCGACCACCGTAAGACTTACAGCACCTTGTTCAACTGGTAAAGCTGTAAGAGTAATATCACGAATTATATTCTCATCCAACGTAATACGCTCTTCATAAGTTTCATATCCATTTGCACCAACCTGAATTAAAATATCACGCGGGTCATAAGTTTCATATGTAAGAGTACCAGTACCTTGAGCAATAACTACATTAGAAGGTTTATCAGTAAATATAATTAAAGCATTATCAGGAGTTGCATTTACAGTTAATGTCTTTTTAGTCTTAGGTGTAAGAACAACATTAATTGTCGTATCTTCAACACCTACATCGACATAAACATCTTTTGTAATGTAATTCTCTTTTTCTATAATATAATGTAAACGACTTTGAATTAAACATTCAAGACTTGCACTGCCAACACCTGCCGATTCTTTACCTTCCGAATTAATCATTCGTATAATAGAATCAACCGGAACAGCTTCAATCTTAATTGTTATATAATCTTCTTCATTTCGAGGAATACGAATCCAAAGTGTACCATCTTCAAACGTAGTAGGAATTTCGCTTGTAACTTCAATTTGATTAATACTGTTGCTACAAACATGATTATTGTGTTCTACAACAATACCATAAATCTCATTAATAGCATCTACAATACGTTTATTATCAGTAACAAGTTCTTCAGAAGTTTTATCTTGCTTATTAATAAGCAAACCTTGAAGTTCTTGAGCTTTTTGTTTTAATTTCTCAATATCACTTGCGGCTGTTGGTAAACCAACTTGTGCGGCAGTAACTCTATGAGGATTATCATAATTACGAATATGAGCATTGAAATTATCTTTGTCATTCTCGTAATCTTCTTTATCAAGTTTCTTGTTTATAGCAGCCCAAACATCTTGAAACTTTTTATTAACTTCTGTAACATGATTGTTAATCCAAACATTCAACTGTTTGAACCAACTTTTAACCCTATTTTCAAGAGCATCAATGTACTCTTTTTGAGGTCGAGATACAGGTTTATCCATATCGGCAGTGTTATCAACATTGCCAAGACCAACTTGTTCTTTTGTTACCTCATGAGGATTAAACTTATTATTAATATGTTCAAATAAAAGTTTTGTAAGTTGTTCAACAGGATTTAAGTCCTCAGCTGTAAGCTCACGAACATATACTTGAACATCAAGAATCTCATTAACAGCATCATTAAAATCAAAATTGGTCTTTACATTCGTCCGATAAATCCACCAAGATTTACCTTCATGAACATAAATACCAGTAAGAGTAAATATCTGATTACTTATGATACCTTGTACTGTAATTGTATGTATAGAACGAACAATCGGTACAAGTATATAAAGATATTGTTGAGTTGATTTAACCCACGGAACTTTATATTCATAATGTCCTACATCAATATTTCGAGATTCAAACTCGGTAATCTTTGCAGAACTAATATCAGATTTTTCAGTTAGCTTAAATAGAGCACTATTATCGTAAGCAGTTACATTAGTTAAGTCTATTTCAATCCTCTCCTTTGTCCTATATAAATATAGGTGGCCGTTCTTTCGATAGTACATATATAATGTAGGAACTGTTTTAACACCAGCACCTTCACCATCTACTGTACCAATATATTCTCCGGTTTGGCCATTATAAACACTCGGATATACACCATCTTCAAGTACACCGAGCGCTACAACATTTCGAAGATTAATTACTGCCATACCAAGAACAATAACGAAATAAATACTCCAACTACAAAGTTAATAATAATAGGATGAATTTTAAGACCAGTTATTGCTTTCTTTCTTGCAGCTTGAATACCACAAGTAATGATTTGATAAGCTAATGTAATCCATAAACTCATAAACCAAGTAGCAACAGTAGCCTTAAATAAAATACCTACGACAGTAGCAATGACGAAACCAATAATAATATCGTCTTTATGTTCTGAATAATAACCACTTAAAAAAGTAGTTATTTTATTCCATATTTTCTTTATCATAATACTAATCGTATTTATTGTTATATGACGATTAATAATAATAATGGTGCAACTTGTATGGCTCGGCCTGCGGCCTCGCTCCCCGGTGGGGCAGGAGGTTGCACGCCCACTTGTCACATAACATTAGCATCATTAAGAGAATAACTCCTAACACCACAATTAATAGCATTAGGAGTTATCCTTGTGGTTACATTTTTAACAAATCAATTTCTTACTTAATGAGTGCTAATACTCCTTCAAGTGCAGTAATTGCAGAAGTTTTAGTATTGTCAATAGCAATAAATTGAGTAACCTGTAAACCCTCTGTATGTAAATTAAATGGATGTGTGAAATCAGCACGAGAAGTAATTACATAAGTGTCATACATAACACCCTCGGTAGCTGTAAAAATATCACCATAAACACGGTCATATTCCTTGAAATTAGGATTATAACCTACACCAGCAACATCTGCTTCTTTCTCAAGTTTAGCAACTTGGTCATAAGTACCAACCGGAGTTTGATTCTCAGTACCCTCTTCAAGCGTAGCACGAAGAATACCATCAAACGTCACATAATACTCAAAACCTGCGGCGCCAGTGAACGTAACACTTGCTTCGGTGAAATCATCAATCGTAATGCTATCAGCACCAAAACGAGCATTAATCTTAGTTAAAGTCTTTTCAACCTCAACTTTCAGACGAGCAATAATATCAGAACTTGCTTCGTCAATTCCATTAATAGTTACGCTGGCGTTATAAACTTCCAGAGGATAACCACCAAACGAATTAATAGGCTTGCACGAGATAATAACCTCAGCATCGAAACCTTGATAACCAATACCACGATTAGCTACAAGATTCGTAAACTTATAAGTTTTACCAGCAGGAGCAAGATACTTTTCTTTATGTTGCTTCGACCACTTAGGATTAATCCAAACGCCGCGCTTAACCTTGCCATCACCAAGACCAAGAACAAACTGCAACATTTCGTCATCCTTGACATCCGAAGCAGCTGCAACGACTTTACCAGCCGAATTAAGAAGAACAGCTTGTCCGCGAGTCAACTTGCTAACATCATTATTAGCAAGTGTTGTCAGAAAATCATTTGCGACAATTACACTTTTCATTTTCTATTCTAAATTTGATTGTTGTTTAACAGCACTAAAACTGTCATCTTTAAGAACAAGAAGAATATCGCTAACTACACTATCTATGAAATCAGGTGTAACTTCCATATCTGACATTTGGTTAATATCAATGTTAAAAAGACGTGGCTTCTTAATATATGAAATCTTAACCGCATCAACACAAAAATCATCACCATAATAAACAAACAACCTATCATCAACAAGTTCACTTATTGGATTAAGATGTCTATTTTTATTACCATAGAAGTTATTTAGAGTAGCTCGAATATTTTCGGTAGCAATTAAATCATTTTCAGAAAACTTATTTCCTACATTTACGAACTCGTCATAAGTAGTATTATAAGTAATAACAGGAATGTCTGTATCATTAACTTTCAATGCAATTTCATCTTTTGCATTAGAAGTAATAATAATACAATCTTTATAATAACGACCAATCAGATTCTCCCAATAAACATTATATCCATTAGAAAGAGCTTGACGTAATCTATCACAAGTTAAACCTGCAATTTCATACAAATCAATCTTATTTGAATCACTATCATAAAGAGAAAGAATATCTGAAATATCAATCTCATTCCCATTAACAATAATTTGTCCATTAAATTCATCACCAGTTAAGGCAATTTTAGACAAATCTATTAAATGATAATACAAATTCTTAACTTCATCATCAGGATAAACTTCATGTAAATTCTCAACAAGTCGAGCTTTACCATAAGTTAATCGAGAAGTAGAAGAAATAAGTTTTAAATAATCACCCGGAAGAATAACGAAAGCTCTATTTGGATAATCCGCATCTTGCTTATCACGTTTAAGTTTAAGCCACGGAGTCTCACGTTTTAATGATTGAATATCATCTACACGTTTTTTACTATCTTCAAGACCTTCGCCTTTATAATTAGTTTTCCTATTTGATTTAGTTTGTATATATTTAACGGCAGCTCGATTCAGCATCATATCAATAAACTGAGGAGCAATACTCCGATGTCTATTAGATGTTATCTGCTGTATTCGTTGCTCTATTTCGATGTGTAACTCTTTTACCGTTTCATACATGACTAACCTTTTAAACTACGATACTTCGCGTTCCACTCGGCAACAATACCTTTGTTGTTATCATTCGAGAAATACGAAATAGCATCATTAATATTATTACCAATAACATTTTCCGGATTAGAAGCATCGACAATGATAGAACTATTTGGAAGTTGTCGAATAATATTCATCCAAAGATAAATAGTAATCTTAGCTTTCATCTCCAGATGTTTATCATCAACAATACTAATAAACTTCTGTGGGTCACTGTCAATAAGTTCAAGAAGAACAGATTGCTTATCATCGGCAGTCATTGCCATAAATTCCGAATAATCACCTACGCTACCTGTCGATACAACAACATTGTCGATAAGTGCGCTATTCGGATTATTAATAAGTTCTGTATATTTCTTGAGAGCATCAGTGCGAAGTTTCGTCCGAGCAGCTTTGAGTGCTTTACGCTCACTATCCGAAGTAAGATAAAACTGAATATTGACGCTTTTATTAATGTCTTCAACCTTATTAGCAACTTTGCTACTTAAAAGGCAATATCTCCAACTAATATAATCGGGAATATTAACAAAAGTAACATACTTATAAAGTTCCGTTTCATCAAGTTCCTTAATCCGTTTCAGAACAATAGATTCAAGTTCCGAACCAGTTTCATTCTTAATCTTATCAGCTTTTTTAAGTTTACCGATAAGTTCGTCGATATTACTTTTCAGAGCAGGATTACCTAAATCTAAAACGTATGAAGTATCGAACTCTAAGCCATGAACAGGAATCTCAAGAAGAAAATCATTTAAGTATGTAGTGATTCGTTCTTGCCAAGAACTATCAATAGGAGATACACCAACAACAGTAGGAAGAAGAACTCGCATTTCCTCACTACGGCTCAGCAGTTCATTAACAGGACGAATAGCAGAACCAAGACGAAGAAAGTCAGTTTTGAAAGCATCTTTATTCCGAAGTTCAAAAGAAGAAGGATTGTTCCTCCATTCAATACGAACTGAACGATTAACTTTAATCATATTTTTAACATTTTAAGTTATTCAATCTTTTATATGTTAATGAGTAGTAATAACCTTTCGATTATTACTACTCAAATTGGGTGTTTAGTTCAGAGCTAAATCAAGCCAGAACGAAGTAGTAGGATTATCAATATTGATACCCTGCGAACCAAGAACTTCATAAGAAGCAATATCCTTCGTATCCGACAGTTGAGTACCACTTGCAAGTCCCCACGAAGCAGGCAGTTCAGCCATACCTTTATAGACACCTACTTTATACTCACGACCCTCTTCACAAACAAACTTAATATTACGCTCACCATTCGAACCCATAGTATGGTCAAGGAATACAGCACTATAAGAAGTAATAGGCAGACCTTGATACATATTACCGGCTTCACGGTCACGACGAGCACGAATACCGTGGTCAAACATATCAACAATCTTGACAGTAAGAATCTTACCATTAAACATCTTATAACGGTTAAAATACTTACCATAAGACATCATTTCACCATCGCTCTTAATCTCGTTATCACCAAGAGTTACAAAGTAATTCTTAAGACGAGCATCATAGTAAATAGCATCATTGAACATTCGTGCAAAACCTTTACCGCAATAAAGAACAAGTTCCTCAACGGTAGAGTCAATACGATTGTCAAAGATACGAGTGATGATACGGTCGAAACGATTAAGTGTCAGAACAGAATACGTTTCATAATTACCAACGGCTTTGAGAATATCAAGAACACCAGCACCACGAGGAATTGCCTCACCAGTCTTTTCATCTTTTAAGTGGATAATACCATTCGAATCGCGGTTGTATTCCGAGAACCATAAGTCCTCTTCGAGCATCTCGCGTCGCATGATTTCCCACATCTTCATCTCATAAGGCATCCAAAGACTACGCTCACCACCTGATGCAGTATCAAAGGCAATATTAACAACCTTATTACCCATGTTACCAGCAATCTCTTTCGAGAAACGGTAGTAACCATACTGGTTAGTTGCCTTGCTGAACGACTGGTTATTCGAGCGGTTTCCGTCAGACTTGCTACCCGGAATAGTCGAAGCACCTAATGCCCAAATAGCACCACTAATGAAGTCTTTTGCAACAGCATCAGCCGAGATAGGAGCACCCGACATATTGGTAAAACGATAAACGTATCCACCAGTCGAAGTAGCAATGCCCTCATTCTGAATACGCCATTGCATACCAGAAGGAGCAATAGCCGTGTGCTGATAAATAAACCAATTATCCTCCATTTCAACCTCAACAGTTCCGTAAGGCTGAATAGCAGTTTTATCAGATACCAGCTTTTTCAGACGAGAAGTAACACGCTGACGAGGAGCAATTTCCCAAGTATATTGAGTATCACCACCATTCAGCTTAACTTTTGTTGTAACAGCACCTTGACCCTCAGTAAGAGTAAGAAGAGGATACTTGTCACTATCCTTACCCCAAAGATAAGTAAGATTACGATTAAGTTTAACAGGGTCAATCAAATCAAAATTCAGAAGCATATTAGCATCTGTATATTGATTCGAGTCAAATTTTACAGTTCCAATTTCACGCATTGTAAATTAGATTTTTGGTTAAGTTATTATTATAAGGCAAGAACATTTGCTTTATTTAATAGGTAAAACAATTTTATCATCCTTTGCAGTCTTTTGAACTCTGGGATTACCATTGTTTTTACCAGTCTTACTTGCTAATGAACGAAGACGTTTAACTTCTTTTTTAGCAAGTTCAGCTTTAATCAGTTGGTCAACTCCACCGTCAAGATTCATAATAAATCGCATAGCCAATTCAGCAGGATTAGAAAGACGATTAATCTCATCAATTTGTGCTTGACTATAAACCATTCCATTAATCTCTTGAACAGGACGAGAGAAATAATCAAATAACTCTTGACGAGAAATAAGTTTCTCACCATCAGTTGTCTTAATTCTCAGACCTTCTTTCGGAAGAGCATATTCTCCAATCTGACCTTTAACAACAATTAAATCATAAAGACTACCCGGTGCATTATGAACTTTTACAGTACCATCATCTTCATACGAAACACCAAAGTATTTAATTTCTTTTTCAAGTTCAGCCTGCATTTCTTTGGCCTCACGTTCACGAATTGCTTTAATCTCACTCTCTTGAGTTTTACGCAACCAATTAAGACTTTCAGTTGCATCATCTTTAAGAGTATTATTTGCTTTTGCAAATTCAACAATTCGTTTAGCACGTTCCGGAGAAGTACCTTTTTGAATTTCAGCTTTATAGATTAAATCAGCAAGTAAGTTATCATCATCTTTGATTTCAACTTTGCTATAATCTATATTTGCCGAATAGCCTTCGATTGTACCGAACTTACTCTTATATTCAACAAGAGCTGCAATATCAGGATTGTTAGCTAAAAATTCGTTAAAACCTTTTGCAAAACCCTCCCGTTCACCAAGAGCTTTTACAGCAGCTTCACGTTTAGCAAAACCTTCAATCGTAGGTTCAAACTTAACAGGTTCACCTTTTTCATCTTTAATAACAATGCCACTGGCTTTTGAAATAGCTTCGATATAATCACCGTCTAATTCATTAGGCTCTTCATCAGACATTGTATCAATCTGTTCTTTTGTGAACTTAATTTCACCGTTATCATCTACGGCGTTTCCGTTATCATCAAGTGTGTAAAGAGTACCATCAATTTCTACTTGTTCCGATTCAGTTTCTTCTTCACCATTACCAGTAGAACCACCCTTATCACCTTCTTCTTCAGCTTTCTTACGAGCAGTTTCCTCTTCAGCTTTACGTCGTTCTTCAGCTTCTTGAACTTCTTTAGCTTCCTTAGCTTTACGTTCTTCTAATTCTTTACGAAGACGTTCTTGTTTTTGCTCCTGAGTTTCATCATCAGGTATAACAACTTTTTCAACAGCCATATTAGTATTTATTTATAGTTGAATATTATTACATGAACAAAGATATACCATATATAATATATTATCAATAATTATAGTAGCATTATCTTGCAGGTTCTCTTGCTCTCCGTCGATAATTCTCGGTCATTATTGCTTTAATTCTTTTTGTAACTTTATTCTATTAACATCAGAAGCAGTGTAACCAGATTGAGCAGCCATAGCTTCATCTTTATCTATATTACCATTTCCATTGGTATCGACTTTAAGTCGCATATTCCAAATCTCTTTTTCACCTTTTTGTTTAAGAATCTCAAGATTAACATCATGTTTTCTATCAAGAGCATTTTGTTGAGCTTCAAATTCTTGCTTAGCTGCTTCACGTTGACTAACAATTTGTTCAACTTCTGCTTGAGCTTGTTGTTGAACTTGTTGCATTTGAAGTTCATAATCTCGACGAGCTTGAATAGCTTTCTTAATATTCTTAGCAATAGAAGTAATATTATTATTCTCAATAGCTTCAATAGCAACTTCAAGTTGGTCATTCTGACCTGCGCTAAAAGCAAGTTCTTTCATCATGTTCAGCTTATTCTGAACATCGGCATTATTACGAATATAAATTCCAATATTACCAGAGAAATCAGAAGAACCATCAATATCAACTACAATAACTTTATTAGTTGTCGGGTCTACATAAGAACCTCGTTTACCATCAATCCAAGCAAACTTACTGTAATCAATATTTGCAACATAATCACGTTCACGGAAAAGATTGAAACATTCAAGACTCCAAACACTTCCGGTCATTGCTTGAGAATAATTCGATTCATTAACAGCCTTACCTGCATAATCTTTAGCATCACCGAAGCGAGCATTATTCATATTAGCTGCTTCCCAAGCTTCTGCTTTCAAACCTTGTTTAAGATTATCAAGCATTTGAATATAATTCGTAATAGCACTCGTAGCTACTTCTCGAATAGATTGTAAAGCATTAGGTTGTGCATCAGAATCATCAAACGGTAAGAAACTATCTTTATTCGCAACAGCAAGACGTTCCTCGGTAGTCATATCACTACTATCAGCGAGAATACTTTCAGGGAATAATAGCCAAGACTTAAACTTAGCTACTGCACGTTCTTGTTGTAAAGTATAAATACGATAAAGAGCAAGATAAGGTAAAACACGGAAAGGAATAGGATTACGAAGATTATCTTTATGTAAACCTACAATACCATTATAAGGTAATTTACAATCACTATAATTGTTAAATCTTTCACGTTGAACTTCGATAGGTCGCGGCTTAATATAAATACCACTATGACAACCACCTATACGCCAACCTTCCCAAACTTGATTTATCCATTCCCATTCAATTTCAATATCACCAGCAGAAGCATCAAATTCATAATCCTCATCTACAACACTTTCTACAACATTTCCTAATAAATCTCGATGTTTAAGAATACCTTGTTTAATTTCAGTTTTCCAAACATAATGATAAATATCAATTTCTTTACCATACAATCGAGCTTCACTACGAAGTGCTTCTACGTTAGTATGTAAGATAGCTTTACGTTCAGCAAAATCTGTTTTATTGAAGATTTGAACTATACCATCGGGAGCATCATATTTAGGAGATACAGTATAAATATCTTTAAGATAATTCATCTCTGCATCTGTAAGTTCATCACGGAATCTATCAATGATTTGTGGAATAGTCATTCGATAAACACGAAGTCCTGCATCATCATCTTCGATATATCGTTGACCACTTTCAATACGATAATATTCGAGAGGAGATATTACTTGAAGATAAACATCACCTTTATAAACTTCTCGATAAGTATAAACCTCTTCACAAGCCCACCAATAGAAATAGCATTGTTGATACTTGTCTTTTGCTTCAACAATAGTATTGATAAGTTCAAGACGTTTTTGAGTTGTAATAGTTACATCATCAATCCAATCGTTAAGAACTTCCTCAATAATATCATTAAGTTCGCCTTGCTTAATTGTCTTTTGACCAGTATTAAATCCTGCTTCATTAAGACGATTAATAATTTCTTGATTACAATAAGCCATTACTTTATCAGCAAGAACTTTATTGCGAGCAAGAGTTACAGAAGGGTCATTATTAAATACTTGATAATTAGAGAACATATTAATAAATTCTCCCATATATCGTTCTTTAATAGGAGTGAGAAAATCTACATCACGTATCTCACCATACATGACAGCTTTCTCACCAACCTTATCAATATAATTCCGAAGAACATATTTATAAGTTTTAGGGTCTACTAAACCATTAGCAGCATCAAGAAATTTCTGCGTAACAGTTTTATCATTCTGACCAATAGCAAGATTAATCCAATAATTACAATTAGGAATGTACCAAGCTTTCGTTTGTTTTGTAGCAGTACTTGCACGCTGGTCAGGCATAACAAGTGGAGTTGCTCTTAAATCACGTTCACTCATTTTAGGAATCTATTAACTTTACGACCAGTGTTATTAGTTTTACTTTTCGAGTTAGCTTCTCGTTCAAGTAAAAGAGAATCTTTACGAAATTCAAACATTGCAACGATAGCCGAACTTAATCGGTCTGCATTACGTCCAAATATAAATCTATCCAACTCTAATAAGAAACTTATATCATAAATTTGATTAAATCTATATATTGGTGTATCATCGGACGTTTTTCCGACAATTTCGTATAAGAAATCCCGCACCATGCGCATACCCTCTAACTTAATATCGCCATCACCAATGACAATACCATAACCAGTAATACGAGGGCCATCAACACTTCGATTAATATAACTACTTGGGTCTTTCAACAATTTATCTCTATAACCCCATTTCTTGAAATTAGTAACAAGTTCACCAGTACCAGCCTCATAAAGAACTTTACAATTCCAACGTAAACAAGCATAAAGAACAAGTTTATCGACAGCTTCCATAGTATCAAGACGACCACAATAAGAAGCAACAAGTCGTTTACCCATATAAGGAGTTTTACTGTTAGTACGCATCCACACTTGAAAACTTGCAAGTGAATTTTTTGTACTAACTTCTTCTTTATTTTTATCTACACGATATGGGTCATAAGAAATAAAATAAAGACTACCATCATTTGGAATAGGAGAATAAAATTCTCTTATACAACCATGAACATCAGTCTTTGAATTATGAGGTACATCAGTTATATACTCATGGAATCTATCGGAACCAAATATAGCTCGTTCAATACATTCCTGTTTAGTAACAAATCTAACACGTCCATCATCAAGTATATACCAACCATCTTCATAAAAATGATTAGACTTATCATATTTAATAGCGTTAATATGATTAGTAAGTTCCGGACTGTGAAAAATGTTCTCTTGTGTGTTCGTAAATGCCTCATTAGGACTGTTAGCACGTTGACCTACATAAATATTATATTCACCAGCATCTTTCTCTTTTTCTGCACCACGTTTCTTATCATAATCATCCTTCCAAGAAGCAAACAGTAAAGAATTACCATCTTCTATAAAAGGTTCATAATCCCATATCTGCGGAAAAAAGAAACCACAAACAGCATGTCTACTATTAGCATCCCAGATATTTTCCATAGGAAGCATATCATTCTTTCCGGGATTATAAAAACAATTACTGAAAGCTTCCCAGTTAGCACCTTTTGTACCACCCGTACCATATACACGAATAGTACCAATTCGCATTGCACCTGATTCACTATTAGACATCATAACGTCTAATGCCTTTTGAAGATTAGGACATTTACCTGCTTCCTCAAAATCAGTTTCAATAGCTTTCTTACCTACTGCGGCACTTTCATTTTTACCAATAGCAACACTTAAAAGTTTACTACGAAATCCGAAAGCTTTTTGACCTTCTTTTGATTTCTTATATCCAAGTTCAATACCTTTATCAAAGTTCTCACTTAGATAACCTCTTCGCCAATAAGTTTTATCTTCATACCAATCGAGATTAACTTTAACCATATAAGATGTAGCACCTTTTTCAGTTAAGTAATCCATTTGGTCGGCAGCAAGTGTAACAGTTACATTCTTATTTGCGTTAATAGTATTAGCTGCTTGACTACCACGTTTATATGAAAAACCTTTACGACGAGCTTTTGCCTTACATAAGTTACAACTATTGTTAGCAATCAACTCATCAATTTTAAAGTTCCAATAATCTCCATCCCAAAATCGAGGAAAACCTTCAACAGTATTAACCTTAAATCTTCCCTCTTTATCTAACTGTTTACGTTCCTTTTCATTAGGAGCACGTTCGATACGACCATAATTAAGATAATTATAATGGTCGCCAGTTATACGAACTTTATGAAGTAAAGCCTTACGTTCAGCATCAGATTTAGCTGCTAAATAAGCAGGAATATCTTTAATGTATAATTTACAATATGCTTGAACACCTTTAACTCGTCTATCCATTTCACGTTGCCAAAACTTTACGGCATTAGGACTATCATCAGGTTCAAGACAATAACATCCATGTTTTTCATAAAAGTCTGCAATACGACTAAATATTTCAGTACCTACGAAGATAAAGTCTATCTTCATAAGTACACCACCACTTTCACCTATAAGAAAATCGTTATCTCTGTCAATCCAAGGTTTACCAGTAAAACGACAAATACTTGAAGATAAAGGCTTGTAACTTTCTTTATCTTCAAGTATATAATCTATAAACGGACTTCGACCAGTTTCATAACCATAACGATTGTCTTTACGATAATGTTTCTGTTTCGTTAGGAGCGTTAGATGCTCTATCATTTGTTCCGTCATAGCTATCTCTATATTCAGCTCCACCACGAATTGACGTTACACCTTTTTCAATCTTATCCCACTTATCATTAAGCTCAGTAAGACTTTCAACTCGTGCAGGAATTTCATTAGCAATTTTAATAATCTGTTTGAGAGTATCTTCACAAAGAGCTAAATCTTTCATTTCAAGTTCTTTCGACATTAAATCTTCTATACCATCAGTTAATGTACGAACTAACTTACTTGAAAGATTCAAAGATTTAATAGTAGAATTAATTAAATCTTCAACAGCTGTAATATTAAGATTTGATTTTACAAATTCAATAGCAGATAAAACAACTTTATCCGGTAGATAAGATTCATCTAAACCAGCATTAGACTTAGCATAAGCATAAGCTTCTTTTTTAGTAAGTCCTGCTTTCGTTACATAACCTTTTCTATCGGATAAATATAATATAAATCTAAATTCCTTTTCTGCAAAAGATTTATCTTTACTATCATCACGAGCATAAATCTGTTGAAGTATAGGATATTGAAGTATCTCTTCTACATCAAGAATAAGTTTATCATTTTCTATTTTAAAACCATGCACCATATATCATTGACTTGCAAGACCTATTAATACAATATTTAAAACAACTGAACCAGCAGCTATCCAACCATTACGACGTTTCTTTTTTCGTTCAACTAAATATCTTTCTTGATAATCAATTAATTTACTATTGAGTGAATCAAGGCCACCAAAAGAAACAACCAAAAGACTATCACGAATAGCAATATGATAAGACTGAAAGGATATAACGCTATCTTGTACCTTTTGAATTTCACTGGCAGTAAAATAAAGTTTTTCATATTTTTCACCTTCAAGAAGTTTTATAGCTAACTTACGAGTTTCTTTCGGAGTAAAAATAATAACTGTATCGCCATCAATCTTGTATCTTTTTTGCGATATAGCAGAGAACGGAATCATCACTAATGATATTACTATCATTAAAATCACTTTCAGCTTTCTCATAAATAGTAATAGTTTTTTGTTCAATTCCTCTAAGACTATCAATAACAAATTGTTGTTCATTAATAATCTTATCATACTTTTTAATAAAACTATTTAAACTATCACGTAATTCTTTAATAGTTTCATCATGTCTTTCAATACCTAAATACTTGAGATTAACTATTCTACCAATATATGCGGCTCCAACACCAATCACAAGAATTAAAAGTATATAAAATATATATCGAACTATATCTTTCATAGCTTACAAATCTAAATCAATTTCATTAATAAGAACATAAGATTGAGTTCCTTTACCAATTGCTTTATCAAACAAAGGAATAATAATATCATTCCATTGATTAACATCTTTGATAACTTGACAACCAGCAGAATATAAACCAATTTCGTCACTTACTTTCCAGCTTGACGCCCTATGTAAATTAATACCAAACATACCAAAGTCAGTATTATCGGTAATATCAATCTTATCATCTTTATTATTATCACGAATTACTTGACACGGATTAGCCTGAACTAAGGCTTTATATTGACCTTTATGTTTACCAATTTTCCAAAGTCCTTGATGATAACCTTCACGAAGAATTGCACATCCATTAGAATTAACTGGATTTTCAAGATTTAAATTCGAAGGGTCAGTAGTAGCTTCAAAAACCATACATTCCCAAACATTAAAATCTCGTTCATAAAACATTACAATAACATCATTATAATGTTTAGTACAAGTAGATTTAGAACGAATACCCCAAATATTAAGATTAATAGGATAACTATCATTTTTTCTAAATATAGGATATTCTAAATCTTTCGCAATTTCAATAAGTCTATTTGGTAAATCATTTACACCAATAAGTTTATTAAATAATGAGTTATATTTTGATTCCTTAGTTGCTTTCATATTTGTAATACTTTTTGTAACTTGTGTGGGCCTCGCTCCGCTCGGCCTTTCGGGTGCTCCGCACCCTCACCCGGTGGGGGAGGAGGTTGGACGCCCACTGGCGACACCATTTGTATTATCACTTATAACACTTCTATCGTCCAAACTAAATTTTATAGTTGCCCACGATAATTACTATTAAAAATCCTAATAAGATTTACTGCAAGTTTACCACGAGTATCTATATAATAAATCTTAATAGTTTTCATAATTGTTGAAATTCTTTATATATAATTTGAACATACCAATATTCATGTCTAATAACACTAATTATCTTAATATTTGGATTATTATCAAGCCATTCGTTTATACGTTGTTCAAGAGCATGAACCCTTGCAGTTTCATCACGAAAATCAGAATTCTTAACATCTATGACTTTACAATGATAACGATATTTACGATTATCTTTCATAGTTTAAAAAAGTGTTTTAGCAGTTTTATAAATATGTTTACTTGAATAATCAGTAATCATCATTCCGACTTCATTTTTAAGATAAGGAATATCATACATTTCTACGACTTCCTCATCTTCTTCATTTTCGTCTTGAAATTGATTCTGAATAGTTCTAATATGACAGAGAATAATTCCTATATTTTTATAACCCCAGCTCTCAACAAGATTAGCATAAGTAGAAAGTTGCATTGCATAATGATTACCTATACTATCAGCGAGGTGGTCAAGTGGTGCACCGAAATATTCCTCTTTATAAATAAAATTATTGAGGTCAAGTGTACCATCAAGTTTCTTATCATAATAACCACTTTCAAATCTAATTGGAGCCTTATTAGTTTTCCAGTCTAAAATAATAAATTCCTTATCACGAATTAAGAGAATATCAATAAGACCGGAAACAAGATTTTGACTATCATAAACACCAATCTCAGCGTAAATATGATAGCCTTTAGTAACAAGAGCAGCAATCAGATTAAATATATCAGGATACTTTTCTCGAATACCAGTCTTAACAAAATATTCAAGATTTAGCTTACCGTATTTATGACTACCAACAATATCATCTATCGTATAGATTCTATCATTGATAAAGCCATTAGCGTTTAACTTATATCCGTTACAAGTCTTAATAGCAGTTTCAAGGTAATTATGTTTCTTTGTTCCTTTGTCACAAGCCTTAATAGTTTCTTGTTCCCATTCCCAAAGAATTTGTTTCTTAGTTTTACCTTTATATTTTTGATATTTTGGATGTCGAGGATTCTTACCTATACGTTCACACGCTGCGGCAATTTCTTCTTTCTTAAATTCTTGCGTATATTTGCCAATAAGAGTAGTAACAGATATGTAACCATTACCTAAATCATCTGTGTACTTATGTTCCTCTTCATTAAAGTACAGTATTCTACCCTTTGGTAAAATCTTTTCTGAAACGCATTTTCTTCCCATCTTCTTCGGCAGTTCTACGTCTACGACGATTAGCAATATGATAAGCAATAATCTTTGCTTTACGTTCCTCTCGACTTAAACCTTCAAGTTCCTCAGCATGAGTTTTCTTAAAGAATTTAGCTGGACTGTATTCAAATCTACCAACACGAGGAACACTAACAACTTCATCTCCTCGCATCATAGCTTTGGCAACACTGTCCTTTTGTGTTCTTTCCAGTAACTCTAATACTTTCGCTTTTTGGTCAGGTCTTAACTTTTCCCAAGCTGCAACACTTCGTTTATAAGAAGCAGGTCGTCGAAGAACATAAGGTTTAAGATGTTTTTCAATACGTTCATCTACGAAAGGAACTAACTTATCATAAACAAAAGGATTAAGCATAGTTTAATTATTAACAGCAGGAGATTCAATCCAAACACCTACGATAGAATATTCATCTACAAGAACAAACTCACTAAACTTAACAGTTCCAATACCAATAATAGATTTACCTTCACGGTGAACTTTCTGTTTAGCTGAAAGTGTTTGAGTATCGCCCGGCATTTGAATAAGAGTAGGAATACAACCGTTTTCCAGTTTTACTTTATCTCCAATATTAAGACCTTTGACATTTTCGGCAATAGCTCTAACAGTATAAGATTTAGCTGGAATCTTATTAATTTCCTCGTTATTAAGAATATTAAGAGTAGATACTTCAAAATCTGCACGAAGAAGAACTTTGTTACCACGAGGACTAAATGCAATTTTTGTTTCCATAGTTTTATTTTGTTTAGGATTTACATTATTATAACTACGAGTACAAATATATAATATAATCTTATCCCATGCAAGCAAATCTAAATAAATTTCAAACTGAATTAATAAAATTATCACTATCAGAAGCAGAATTATCAATAAGTCTAATAGTAATTACAGTATTAGCGATTGCAAGACCTCACGAGTGGGCGTCCAACCCGTTCTCCCACCGGGAGTACACAAGTTAAAACTAATAAAATCTCTATTGAAAGCTCTTCAAAGTTTATCACTTTTTACATCACCAGTTTTCCCACCAAAAGAATCAATTTTGGCGACATTAGTATCTTGACCAGTTGCACTACTAAAATCACTAATTTTTGAACTAATTTTTTCGTTATTAAATTCGTTATTAATTACGTGATTATTTGATATAGTTTCTGAATTACGAGTTGGAATTTGTATATATATTATATATTCATTATTTGTAATAATATTACTTGTAATATTATTACTATATATAGGTATATGGTCAATTAATTCAAAAATTCATTCAAAAATTACGGAAAATAATGATGCAAAAATTGTAGATTTTAGTGAAGATAGAGGTTATTTTACAGGTAATTTTACAGGTCAAATTACAAATAATATTGAAATTATATTAAAAATTTATTCAAAAATTAAGGAAAATGATAATGAAAATAATAAAGATGTTAATGATTTTACAAATAAAAATTTTGGTAATTTTAATGATGGTATAAAAATTAAAAGAAATAATAATAAAATTTTTAATAAAAATAATAATAAAAATTTTAATGTTATACCTACTGTTTTAGATATTAATAATGATAGAGAAATAAAAGTTAATTTTATTACGGATTTTTAAGATAATTTTAATGACTCTTTTAATGAAAATGATGATGATAAATTTAATAATAATTTGGATATTAATGTAAGTGTTTTTGTAAGTGAATATAAATTGTAATAAAAAGTTATAAAGATTTTAATGAAAATGATGATATCAATAGTGATAATAAAATGAAAGATTGAAATAGTGATGTAAATGTTTTTACAGGTATTGGAAATAATATAAATGTTTATATTGTGGAAGTACCTAATGAAACTGCCCCGTCCATTCAAGGGTTTGCGAAGCCCCCCGCTTGAGATTGCAGGAAAGGAAAAAATAAACGTTTCCTGAATAGTCTAACTAAATATTATTCAACTATGAAAAAGCAAATCAAAGAAGCAACTGAAACAATTGTTAAGGTTGTTCGCATTAGTGGTAAAACTAAACCGCTGGCAATTAACGGTAAAGAGAATACCGATAATGTCGTATTCCTTCGTGCTTTCGATGCTGAAAGCGGTGCGAAACTTGATACACCGCTAAGTATTACAGAAAGTAGGGCAAAAATGTTCGGTTTCTCGTGCCTTTGTATTAGTGAAGAAACAGCCGAACGCGATAACGCCGGAAATATGGTTGAGGAACTCAACACGCTGACGAATCCGCCCAAGTATTACGAAATGACATTGCGAGTGATACCGAAAGGCGAGCCGGACGAATGGGGTTACAAGACCAAAAAGGCCGTAACGGTGGACGGCAAAGAGTACAAAGCGGGTGAACTCGTTCCCTATCGTACTACCGGAACAATGATAGTTGAGGCTATCGGCAAGGAGTACAAAGATACAGATTTCAAGAGTGCCGCGATTAATCGTATAAACGGAGCCGCAAACGCTGCCGGTGATATGGCATATCGCATCGAAACTTTCCGTCTTATGTTCGGACGTGTTCCGAATATGGCTAACGAGGAAGATAGAAATACCTTGCTTTCTCTTCCGGTAGCACACTAAACAAGTAGCGTTAAGGGTGACGAACATCGTAATGATGTTCGTCATTCTTTTCGTAAATTATCAGTTTCATTACGACCAACACTTTGATTTATATTACGACCAACACTATTAAAACTATGAAATGGTTAGGATTTATAGCATTAGTTTTAGTTGAATCATTAGCTATATTCGGTTTACCATTAGAACAAATGGGATTTACTGTTCCACAAGCGATATTAATTTCGTGTTATGTTGTGTTATTAATTATCACAATTACGGGATTTATTATTGCGCATTTTGTAAATCTACAAAAAGAAAGAGAAAATGAATTTCGAATTTTGATACGAGAATTAAGAGAAATTAAAGAAGTAGTAGGAACATCTGAAACACGAGTAATTAAATTAGAAAGTTTGATAGAAAATGATGTAAGAAATGATATAGAAAAAGTATATATAAATGTAATGAAAGAATTGAAACGAAAAGAATAATTAGTTGCAGAGGGTATTATCTCCACTTTTATCTTTATTATTTTCACTATCAAAATCTCCAATTTTAGGCAAATAATCTCTTTATAATTGTTATTGATTATTTTTCATTATCATTTATAATAATTTCGATATTAATATTTTCATTTTCATTTTCAATAATAATTGTAATAATTATTTCTCTATTTCTTTCATTCTTTTTAATATTACGTTTAACTATAAAATTTATATGAAATTTACAAATAATTTCTTTATCACCTTTATCATAATTTTAGACAAACAATTTTCCAATCATTGTTCTTAATAATTTTGTATCATTTTTAACAGTAATATTTATTTTATCATTTTCAATAATATTTGTAATAATTATTTCTTTTCTTTTATCTTTTTGATTTTTATCATCTTTTCCTTATATTGTTATCATTAAAATCGTAATAGTAATTGCTATAATTATTATAATAATATTTTCATTCTTTTTATTTTTACTTTTTACAATATTATAACTTTTACATTTATCTTTATTAATAATAACAATATTCTTATTATTCTTTTCATCATTTTGAGAATTAATATTTTTTAATTTGATTTTAACTAATCATAAATATAATAATTGACATTGTAATTGTAATAGAATTTGTAATATTAATTGTAATTATTTATTCTTTACTTTTATATTACTTATCTTTATTATTAATTATATTAATTTTAACATCATTATTATCATGACTTGTGCTATCATTGGATTTATCATTTCCTATTTATTTGTTAAATTAACAGTAGGAAATTCAGTAGACATAACTGGTGAACCAGAATTTACACTAACAGAAAAACTACAAGCATCATTTCTAATATTCTTATTCGCAGGATATTGGATTGTATTACTTGCAAAATATCTCATTTCATTAATTTAATCAACTATGAACACAACAGAATCTCCTAAACAAAAAATATCTGCATTAGAACGTACAATCGTTGCAGGTATAGGTAGTATTACAATGCCTGATATGATGGCATTACATAAGAAATTTCCTACATTAGCTATCGAAGATATTTATGATATACTTGGTTCGATAGAAACATCTGCATTAGGTACAACATCACGAGAATTTATTCTTCAATATGCAGAAGTAAGACTTATTAGTTTACGAAAATCTAAAACTATTGAAGAAGCAATAGTACAAACTCATGAAATATCAGAAAAAGTACAAGCTCTCATATCTCGTAATGAAGAATTAAATGACCGACTTGAAAGACAAACATCTTACATTGGTAAACTTCAACGAGAACTATCAACATTCAAATCAGTAAATAAAAATATTAAAATAGTATCTCTCGTACTATTATTCTTACTGATTGGTCAAGTTATAGCACATTTTACATTATAAATTTTAACAATAATTCAATTATGTCGAACAGTATGTTTTTTCTTCCTTGTATTTGTATCATCATTTGCTTTATTATTTCCGCTATTACTTATACCTATAATAAGGCCAAGGATAGAGCAGTTGATAAAGCTATTACTAATGATATTCAAGATGGTTTTGTATGTTTGGGGGATGTTTATATTGATAAGTATTCTATTGAGTCTATTTATTTAGATGATAATGGACATCTTGTTGATATTAAAACAGACCGCAATCAATATTCTTATCGTTTTACAAGTGAAAGTTCATATCATAAATATCTTGATTATCTTGAAGATACTTGTAAAATTGATACAATGATTCATAATCAATATTAAGCAAATATGAGTAATCTTAAAGAAGCTCTCGCACAGGATTTTATCTTCTTACATGGAGATAAAAAATATAGTAAAGAACATCAGTTTATAGCTTGCGAACGTTCTCGTAACGAAACTCATGTAATTGTTGGTTACGCGTATCGCTGGTTTAGTGATGCCAAAACTACTGTTTCTCAATATGCTATTCCTATTTCTGATTGGGAAGATACAGAGAAATTTATTACTTTCAATGATTATGTGAAAGAAAATCTTATAACAGGTGAGAAATATAATTTACATAATATTAATTACTGTCTTAGTATTAATGCTTTCTTTATTGAACATTTAGAAGATAGTATGAGTACTATTAATGAACGTAATCATCGTAAAAATCCACCGTATAAATGTTGTGATAAAGAGGTCGATTATTCAGATGATGATTTCATGGAAATATATGATTAACATAAAATAACTAATGTTATGACTGCTAAATTAATTGTATCTGTTAAAGAAGTAAACGATATTGCACAAGTCGTTTACTATTGTAAAGAACGTCGGCGTATTTATAATAAATCGTTCGCTGATACTGTTCGAGAATTTCGTGATGCTTACAGAAAAGCTAACAAAAAATAAGTTGTAACTGAGGTTGGCTCCGCTGCTGGGCTTCGCCCAGCGCTCCGCTCCCCG
>ERZ1673696.103-NODE-103-length-91846-cov-16.689697_pt1 | contig 91846 bp, 79 predicted proteins | sample MGYA00580226_ERZ1673696 | MGnify/ENA primary metagenome ERZ1673696 (study PRJEB41218, sample SAMN15661743) | gut metagenome | host: Homo sapiens | place: Canada: London | collected 2015-08-20/2019-03-30 | study: EMG produced TPA metagenomics assembly of... | reverse complement strand
TTCCGGAGGCTTTTTTTGTATCCGCACGTGTGAAATGTGACCTCTACCGTTTTTTCCCCGTGGGTGGGTACGTTTCCCACGGAACTGTCCGGAAGGGGCAGGTTTTTATTTAGAATTAGAAAAGGGGTTAAAAAGATTGTATTTCATAATTTCTTTATGATTATCGAATATATTTACCACTTGAACTTGAATAATTTTTAGGTCTGCTTGAACAAAAAAACAATAGAATTGTTTCAATAATATAAACCGAGAATCTTTCGAAACTAGTAGCCAAAATGAAGCTTATCGTCAAAATAGGATTAATAGCCCTGCTTTTAATGTTTAATTATCAGGGAGTCGATGCAGATGTTGTTTCTTCCGCTATTGACAGATATGCTACTACTACAGAACATCAAGATAATATGGCATCTGATCATGGTACATTGGATACCATGTCTTTCACCCACTCTTTACTCACAGGGCAACAGCAGGTATTAGCGAAACTAATGCCCGATGATCTCCGTATCCGCAGAGCAGAGGAACTTCAACAGAACTTCTTAAAAATTCTCATAGGTCGTTTTTCACTACGGGAAGAAATACTGGCAACTGACCGCGCTAAGATCTTTCCGTCTAATCCCATTCATTGTGTGTCTCCGGCATGTCATTATTTCGTGTTCACGCTGAGACGCATTTTGATTTAATTAATCGTTATAAATTTAGTTGTTTCACCTTCTCCGGCGCCCTGCAGAGTGTCGGGGTTGGTATAGAATTGTCATTTTTTTAACTATAACGATTAATTAAAACATATATCATGGAAACTATTCAAAATAAAACTACTAATAAGATTGTAGGTATTAAAAATGCGGGTTGGGTAATTATATGCTGCTTTATCATTGCAGTTTGTATCTATCACTTCATATTGGGGAATCCATCCAACTTTATGAATAATGACCCTAATAACCATCCGTTGCCGGGCAGTTTCCTGGGAACAATTTACAAAGGTGGTGTAGTGGTGCCCATTATCCAGACCCTGTTGCTCACCGTCATAGCGTTGAGCGTTGAGCGTTATTTAGCCATCCGGTCTGCTTTTGGCAGAGGTTCGCTGGTGAAATTCGTCGCTAATATTAAATCTACCCTGGCCGCTGGTGATATGAAAAAGGCACAAGAGCTATGTGATAAACAAGGCGGTTCTGTAGCCAATGTAGTTACTTCGACTTTAAGAAAGTATGCCGACGTGGAAAACGATGCGACACTTTCCAAGGACCAGAAAGTACTGGCCATTCAAAAAGAATTGGAAGAAGCAACTGCACTGGAGCTCCCTATGATGGAGCAGAATCTGCCTGTTATCGGTACAATCACCACATTGGGTACCTTGATGGGACTACTCGGTACGGTAATTGGTATGATCCGTTCATTTGCAGCTTTGTCTGCCGGTGGTGGTACGGACTCCATGGCTTTGTCACAAGGTATTTCCGAGGCGTTGATCAATACGGCATTCGGTATCTTGACAGGTGCATTGGCGGTTATTTCTTATAACTACTACACTAATAAGATTGATAAATTGACTTACAGCCTTGATGAAGTAGGTTTCTCTATTGTACAGACCTTTGCGGCTTCTCATAAATAATCGTGCCAACCCTTTAAAATAAACTGCTATGGGTAGAGCAAAGATTAAAAAGAAAAGTATGTTCATAGATATGACGGCCATGAGTGACGTCACTGTGTTGCTGCTTACTTTCTTTATGTTGACTTCAACATTCGTAAAGAAGGAGCCGGTACAGGTGTTTACTCCAGCCTCCGTTTCTGAAATCAAGATTCCGGAAACGAATATCCTTCAGATTCTGGTGGACCCGCAAGGGAAAATATTTATGAGCCTCGACAAACAGCCCGACATGAAGGCCGTATTGGAGAAAATGGGTGAGGAGTACGGAGTTGATTTTACTCCTGAGCAGGAGAAGAAATTTGTGACAGCTTCTACATTTGGTGTTCCAATGAGAAGCATGCAGAAATATCTGGATCTGCCTTCCGACCAGCAGGATAAACTGTTGAAAAATGAAGGTATCCCCTGTGACAGTACAGATAATCAGTTTAAATCATGGGTACGCAGTGCTCGTCAGGTGAATCCTGATTTACGTATTGCTATCAAAGCTGATGCGTCAACTCCCTACGCTGTGATTAAAAACGTAATGAACTCACTTCAGGACCTCAGAGAGAACCGGTACAATCTGATTACTTCTCTGAAGACTACTTCTGATAAATAAAACCGAATAATTATGAGTGCTGAAGTACAAGAAAGCAGCAAAAAAGGAAAGGGTTCGAAGCAAAAAAAGATGACTGTCCGCGTAGACTTTACGCCTATGGTGGATATGAACATGTTGCTGATTACTTTCTTTATGCTGTGTACCACGCTGAGCAAACCTCAGACGATGGAAATAAGTATGCCGAGCAATGACAAGAACATCACTGAAGAGCAGCAGAGCAAGGTGAAGGCTTCACAAGCAATTACCCTGTTACTGGCCGGAGGAGATAAATTGTATTATTATGAAGGAGAACCTAATTATAAAGACTATACATCGCTGAAGGAAACTTCCTATAATGCAGATGGTCTGCGTTCCATTCTTCTTAAAAAGAACTCGGCGGCAGTTCGTGAAGTAAACGATCTGAAAAAACAGAAAGCTGATCTAAAGATATCAGAGGAGGAGTATACGAAAAAACTGGCTGAAATAAAAAGCGGAAAGGATACCCCGACTGTTATTATTAAAGCAACGGATGACTCTTCATACAAGAATCTGATTGATGCTCTGGATGAAATGCAAATATGCAATATAGGTAAGTATGTAATTACAGACATCGCTGATGCAGATCAGTTCTTGATCAAGAACTATGATACGAAGGGCGATCTGAGTAAAGACATTGCGGAATAGTAACACACATTTAAAAGGAGGAAAAGAAAATGGCAAAAATAGATTTGACCTCACCTGAATGGTGTGAACTGATATTCCAAGGTAAGAACAAGGCATACGGTGCCTATAAGATGCGTGCCAATTCACCTAAACGCCACACGTGGGCAATGGTAATTGTAGTGATCATTGCTGCCATAGGTTTCAGTATACCGACATTGGTAAAACTGGCAACCCCGAAGCAGAAAGAGGTGATGACGGAGGTGACTATCTTGTCACAACTGGAAGAACCCGAAGTGAAACAGGAAGAGTTCAAGAAAGTGGAACCGGTGGCTCCGCCTCCCGCTCTGAAAAGCTCTATCAAATTTACAGCTCCTGTCATCAAAAAAGATGAAGAAGTGCGTGATGATGAAGAGATAAAGAGTCAGGAAGAATTGACTCAGACCAAAGTGGCTATCTCTATTGCCGATGTGAAAGGTAATGATGAGCTGAACGGTAAAGATATTGCTGAACTGAAAGAAGTGATAACCAAAGCCCCCGAAGCAGAAGAAAAACCATATACTATGGTAGAACAGATGCCTCAGTTCCCGGGTGGTGATAGAGAATTGCTGTCTTTTATAGCAAAGAATTTGCATTATCCTACCATTGCGCAGGAAAATGGAATACAGGGTAAAGTGTTTGTCCGCTTTGTGGTTTCGGCTACAGGTGACGTAAAGGATGTGAAGGTGATGCGTTCTCTGGACCCGTATTGCGACAAGGAAGCCATCCGGGTGATCCAGTCATTGCCGAAGTGGATTCCGGGAAGACAGAACGGACGTAATGTTCCCGTGTACTATACCGTTCCTATAACTTTTAAGCTACAATAATATCTATATATGATGATGAAGCTGTATATTGCATTGTTGGCTGCTTTGTTGCTGCTGCTTTCGGGCTGCGGCAACAAACCCAAACCGGGGGAAGACGATACGTTGACCTCTGGCACTATAACGATAGCGGTGGACGAAACTTTCCGTCCCATTATAGAAGAAGAGTTACAGGTGTTTCATGCATTGACACCGGATGCCACCGTGCATCCCATTTATTGCAGCGAAGTGGAAGCCATGAAACTTTTGCTGGCGGATAGTGTACGTCTGGCTATAACCACCCGGCAACTGACCACGCAGGAAACAGCCTATCTTAATGACAAGAAATTCTTTCCTGTATCGGTAAAGATGGCGACAGATGGTTTGGCCTTGATAGTGAACAAGCAAAATACGGATTCATTAATTACGGTTGACCAGTTTAAAGAAATACTGACGGGGAAAGTTACTGACTGGAAACAGTTGAATCCTGCTTCCCGTTTGGGTGAGCTCCAACTGGTATTTGATAATCCCAATTCGAGCACCGTACATTATGTACTTGATTCGATCTGCGGCGGTATGCCTTTGTCGAAGGACCTGAAGGCGCAGAAAACAAATCCGGAGGTGATTTCGTATGTGGCTAAGAATCCCGCAGCTTTAGGGGTTATCGGTGTCAACTGGATAGGAAATCCTGCGGATAGTACGCGACTCTCTTTCAATGACGCCATTCGGATAATGGCTGTCAGCCGTGCGGATTCGGCTACAGTGGGAAATAGTTTCAAGCCTTATCAAGCTTATCTGGCTTTGAACCAGTATCCGCTAACTCGCAATGTGTACATTTTACTCAATGATCCTAAAAGTGGCCTGCCCAGTGGTCTGACTTCTTTCCTGACAGATTTCCGGGGACAGCGTATCATCTTGAAATCAGGATTGGTACCTGCTACGGCTGCCGTAAGGATTGTAGATGTAAAAGAGGAATAATAAATGAACAAAAAAGAAGAACCATGAAGAAATTAGTATTAACCGTGATGAGCCTGTGCCTGGCCGTAACTATGTGGGGACAGACATCAGCAGGCAGCGAATGGTCACCCCAGGTGAAACAGGCTGCCACGATGATAAAGGAGAATCCGGCAAAAGCCTCCGAGGCTTTTGATGAACTGCTGAAAGGTAAAAATAAGAAGAATACTTCCTTGTTGGTAGAGATAGGCCGGGCTTATCTGGACCAGGGAAAAACAGCAGAGGCTGCCGAATATGCACAGCGCGCTAAAGATGTGAACAGTAAATGTGCTGTAGCCTATCTGCTGAGTGGTGATGTGGCATTGAAACTAAATGATGTGAACAAAGCCAGCAGTGATTATAACCAGGCTATTTATCTGGATGAAAATTGCAGCGAAGCTTATTTTAAATATGCACAGGTATATAAAGGGGTAGACCCCCAACTGTCACTGGATATGCTGATGCGTTTGCAGACCAAGACTCCGGACGATAACCGTATCAGTAAGGAATTGGCCGATGTATATTATACGATGGGGCAGTATGGCAAAGCAAAAGAAGCTTATGAAAGTTATCTGAAAGTAGGTATGCCTACCGAACAGGACTATACCCGCTATGCCATGTTGCTATATCTGAATAAGGACTATGCGCAGTCTTCGGATATGGCAAAGAAAGGTTTGGAACTTGCTCCGGAAAATCATGTGCTGAAACGTCTGGCGATGTATGATAATCTGGAATTAAAGGATTACAAAGAAGGACTGGAAGCAGCTGCCACTTTCTTTTCTAATCCCGGTAATCCGGATTATGTATATTTGGATTACGTTTATTTCGCCCGTTTGCTGGAAGCTGACAAGCAGTATGATGAAGCGGTGGCACAGTTTGACAAAGCACTGTCCATGGACAAATCGCATACGGAAATCTATAAAGATATCTCTGATGTATACGAAAAGGAACGTGATTTTCCGAAGGCAATAGAGGCTTACAAAAATTATTTGGGCGGAATGAAAAGTGATCCGGATATTAGTGACCTGTTTTTATATGGACGTTTGAACTATTATGCGGCTACTGATTCTGCTTATCAGGATAAGCAACCACTTTATCTAGCTGAAGCCGATACTATTTTTGCACAAGTGGCTGCTAAAGTTCCCGATAACTATTTAGGAAACTTCTGGCGTGCCCGTGTTAATTCTTTGCGTGATCCTGAAACAACTCAGGGATTGGCAAAGCCTTATTATGAGGCTGCACTGAGTATTCTGGAACAGAAGCCTGATGCTACTAAATCAGTGTTGGTGGAATGTAACAGCTATTTGGGATATTATTATTTTGTAAAAGAAGATTATAACCAGTCAAAACTGTATTGGAATAAGATATTGGAAATTGATCCTGGAAACGAAACTGCTACTAAAGCACTAGGAGGAATTAAATAGTCCTTCTTTTTTTCATTTATCATTTGAGTTGAGCGGACAGTACTTGGTTGCCGCCCGCTTAATTCGTTTAACGGTTAATGAATATTAAAGATGAGTCATTCTTCTTGTTTATTCAAATAAACTATATACATTTACAGTGTACTAATCAACTAATACACTAAATAACTAATAAAACCATAAACACAATGATGATTGAAGTAAAGAACTTGTCTTTCAGTTATGGAACGAGAAAACAGAAAGTCTTTGATGACTTCTCGCTAGCATTGGACAAAGGTTCAGTTTACGGCCTTTTAGGGAAGAACGGTACAGGTAAATCTACTTTGCTTTATTTAATGACAGGTTTGCTTCGTCCTCAGGCCGGACGGGTGCTTTACAAAGGGGTGGATGTTTCCATGCGCTATCCCCTGACTTTGCAGGACATGTTTCTAGTGCCTGAAGAATTTGCTTTGCCATCAGTCAGTTTGAAACAATACTTGAAGCTGAATACTCCGTTTTATCCGAATTTCAGCAATGAACTCTTGAGCACTTGCCTTCGTGATTTTGATATGAATGAAGATATTCATTTGGGCGAGCTTTCGATGGGACAGAAGAAGAAAGCATTTATGTGCTTTGCATTAGCTACCAATACCTCTTTGTTGGTAATGGACGAGCCCAGTAATGGATTGGATATTCCTTCTAAAAGTCAGTTTCGTAAAGTAATCGCTTCTGGCATGACCGATGAAAAATCAGTCATCATCTCTACGCACCAGGTGAGAGATATTGACAGCCTGCTGGATCATGTGGTTATTATTGACGGTACCCTCGTATTGTTGAATGCATCGGTAAAGACCATCTGTGACAAAGTCTATTTTGCAGAGCAAGGCATGAATGAACCGACAGACACAGCACTCTATGTCCAGCCGTCCGTCCAGGGAAACAGTGTCATCTTCCCAAACACGCATAATGAGGAGACGAATTTGAATCTGGAAGTACTGTTTAACGCTATGCTGTCAGAGAGAGAAAAAATGCAGTCAATGTTTAACAAGTAACATACACAAACACTATGGATACGAATAAATTCTTTAGCTTTCCGCGTATTGCAATGGTCATGAAACGCGAAATTATGGAAAATTGGAAAACAAATCTTTATCGTCTGATCGGGATTTATGCCGGATTTTTATTGGTGATGGTGTTCACAATGTCGAAACAGGCGTCGTCGTATAGTGATCCTCAGGTGGCTTTTCAGCATTACTGTTCTAATGTGCTGGGGGCGTTTGTTCTTATCATCGGTATTTTCGGCATTGTCTATGCTGCCAACATTATGGAGAACATGATTACCAAAGAAAAACGCATCGCTTTTCTGATGCTTCCGGCAACCATGATAGAGAAATTTGTGGCACGGTTCTTAATTGTTACGGTAGGACTGGCGGTGGCTGTCTTTGTTGCGGCGTCATTGGCGGAAATTACCCGTTATCTGTTACTCCCTTTATTTAATGTACCTGAAACATTCCATCAATCTGTTTTATATAACCTTCTTTCCATGGCTTCGGTAGATGGTGAGCAGATATATAGGGGATCAGGCTATGCTATGAATATGCCGTACCAGAATTGGTTGGGTGAGCTGTGCGGATGGGCTTTCTTGGTGTGGTCACATTCACTTTATATTCTAGGAGGTAGTTATTGGTACAAGAAACCTTTTTTCAAGACATTGGGTACATTGATGCTTATTTCTATTCTGTGTTCGGTCTTGTCAGTACATATCATATCATGGGTAGGCAATGACGGTATGCGTAGTTTCGCCGAATGGCTGGAAGCTAATTCCCAGTGGATGACATTAAACAAGTTACTTTCCTTAGGAGTGGCGTTCTTCAGTGCATTCACCATGTTCAACTGGTGGCTGAGTTACCGGCTCTTTACCCGTTCACAAGTTATTAAACCCAAATTCCGCTTGCTATGAAATTTAAAGAAAGTAAATCCATTTACTTGCAGATAGCTGACCGGATATGTGATGAAATCCTGCAAGGACAATATATGGAAGAAGAGCGTATTCCATCGGTCAGAGAATACGCCGCCACAGTGGAGGTGAATGCAAATACGGTGGTCCGCACGTATGATTACCTTCAGGGACAAGAGATTATTTACAATAAACGCGGCATTGGTTATTTTGTATCAGCAGGGGCTAAAGACCGGATTATTGCTTTACGGAAAAATACATTCCTGCATGAAGACCTGCCTGAGTTTTTCAGACAAGTGAAGACATTGGATATTCCCATGAAGGAGATAGAAAAAATGTATAAGGAATATCTGACTCAACAATGACACAACACCAAGCACATCTACGACAACACATACACAACATCGGTTAGATAAAGAAATCCCGGCAGAGCGATGACTCGCCGGGATTTCTTATATCCGGTTACTTGTCTGCTATAAAAATTGTAGTCCAGTATAACCATTCGGTTGCAGCTCGGAGGATATCGGGATTGATAGATTGGGTGTTATCTTTGGGATGATGGTAATAACCGCCTCCCAAGGCCCATAAGTCTATACATGGATAACCGGCTTTCATAAAGACTGCACCGTCTGTGCGAGGGCGGGTCAGGAAATGAGTCTCACTAGTGAACAGACGTCGATGTACATACCTATCATTGGCTTTCTCTGATAGCTCAGCCAGTTCGGGGTATTTATAGTGATAATTCGCTCCTAGCATCTCACCTACACCCACTTGTTCCAGATTCAGGATTGCTACCACTTTGTTTTGGGGCACAAGGGGATGGTTGGTGTAGTAGGTACTTCCGGTGAGTCCGGCTTCCTCGCCGTCCACACTCATAAAGATGATGCTGCGTTTCGGTTTTATCTTTGATTTTGCCAGTGCTTCGGCTACTCCCAGCATGGCAGCGGAGGAAGAATTGTTGTCATTCGCTCCTTCAATTAGGAAAGGAATCATTCCTAAGTGGTCCAGATGGGCGGAAATGATTACATATTCATTGCATAGTATAGGATCACTGCCTTTGATCATGCCCAAAATATTTTTTCCAGTAGCATTGGGATTATAGGTAGCATTCATTTTGATGTGGGCTCTCTTTCCGGTATGGAAAGAGGCAGGCTTCTGAGTCTTATAAATCTGCCGGATGGTTTCTTTATAGGTCTTGCCTGTTCCCCTGAAAATATCATTGACCACAGTGTCTGTAACATGACAATAGACAAATCCCGGATTATAGGGGGCATTCGGACCGGGAACCCATTTGTATAACAAGCCTGCCGCACCATGGGCTGCAGCGTTGTTCAGCTTGGTTTGGTGCAAAGTATGTTTGTACCACATGGCCAGTGAATCGGGGTTACGGCTTATATTGGGTGTTTCTCCCTCTACCAGCACAATCTTGCCTTTTACATCTATGTCTTTGTAATCATCATATCCTAATTCGGGTGCTGTAACGCCAAATCCGGCATATACCACATCGGCTGTCACTTCTCCGTTACTGGTCATTCCTCCGGCAAACCAACCATCTGCCCAAGGGTATGTCTTGGAGATCCATACAGTTTTTTTCTTGTCTTGGGTGACAGGAAATAGGATATCCATAGTGCTTCCCGGTTGTATCTCTACACAAGGGTGGGGGAATAGCTGTATGTAGGAACCATTCTCACCACGAGGTATTAGTTTCCACTCTTTAAAATATCCTTTTACGATATCTACAGCTTTAGCCATTCCGGGCGAACCTGCGAGTCGTCCCTCCAAGGCCGGGTCTGAAAGTTGCTTTACATAACCGAAAATCTTTTCGGTAGTGATGTTACGATGCATGGCATCAAGGTACATTTCTTCATCAGTCATGGTAGCCGTTCTTCTTTGGGCGGATGAAGACAGGGAGCCCAATGCAAGAATTGCAGATAACAAGAGGAGTCCTTTTTTCATGTTAATATGTTGATTTAAGATTCGGTTCTAAAGATAAAAAGAAAAGATCAGATTCCTGTTTATCTCCTTGTAAAAATCTTAAGTTCGTATTTCTTGATATAAATCAAACCGTTACATCGTGAAAAGTCCGTACCTTTGCACCCCGAAAATCAAGGGTAACAAGTGGACGTAATTCAAGAACCGAGAAGTGTACGAAAGAACCTTGCCAGACTGGCGGTTCCTATTTTCATTGAAACATTGCTGATTATGATGCTGGGCGCGGTAGATACCGTGATGCTGAGTCAGTATTCAGACAATAGTGTGGCTGCCGTCGGGGTGGTCAACCAGCTCATCATGTTTGCTTTCCTGATATTCGAGGTGATCAATATAGGAACTTCCGTACTCTGTTCGCAATATTTGGGAGCAAGAATGCACAAGAATATGGTGCAGGTGGTGGGAGTATCATTGATACTCAATTTGGCGTTCGGTCTGTTTGTCAGTGCCATTTTGCACTATGGAGCCACTTCTCTGCTATCTATGATGGGACTTCGTCCCGAACTGATGGAATATGGAGTGAGTTACATGAAGATAGTAGGGGCATTCGCTTTTTTTCAAGCCATATCTCTGACTATTTCTGCCTCTTTGCGTAGTGCTAACAAAGCGGTTTATCCCATGATGGTAACGGTAGTTGTGAATATTCTGAATATCATCGGTAACTATTCGCTGATTTTCGGTAAGTTCGGCATGCCGGCTTTGGGAGTGGAAGGTGCGGCTATCTCTACAGCATTTGCCCGAGGGGTATCTATGGTGATACTTTTTGTAATTCTTTTCCGCAAGCATATTCCCAGATTTCCGTTATCCTATTTTTGCCCCTTCCCGTTTGTCGAGCTGAAAAACCTGTTGAAAATCGGAGTCCCCTCGGCCGGAGAAAATATGTCCTACAGTTTCTCTCAGGTAGTATTGACCTATTTTATTAATATGTTGGGGAATGAAGCGCTGGCTACCCGTACCTATGTGGTGAATATAGTGATGTTCGTTTATTTGTTTGCTATTGCCATGGCACAAGGCGGAGCCATCTGTATCGGACATCTGGTAGGTGAAAGGAAAATTCATGCAGCCTATCTGTTAGGCAAATATGTGATGCGTATTTCTATTTTGGTTTCTTTGGTTTTATCCTGTATCTGGGCTTTGATGGGGCATACCTTGTTTAGCTGGTTGACAGATAATCCGGAAATTATCCGTCTGGGTACTATTATCCTGTTTATTGATGTGATTTTGGAAGTGGGACGGGCTATTAATATTTATGCGACGAATGCTTTACGTGCAACGGGTGATGTAAATTATCCGTTTTATGTAGGATTTGTTGTTCAGTGGAGTGTTGCCGTAGGTTGTGGTTTCTTGTTCGGCATTCATTGGGGATGGGGATTGGTAGGTATGTGGTGTGCGTTTGTGCTGGATGAAAATCTTCGTGGTATTATCTTTGTACAGCGTTGGAACAGTCTGAAATGGACTAAAAAGGGATTTGTGAAATAAATCTTCATTTTCGCAAACTTTATGCATCTTCAGGCCGTTAAACTCAAGAAAAAGAATTAATTTTGCAGTCTGATAATTATCAAAGAATATAATATGGAGCTCGATTTACTCACGGCAATATCACCTATTGACGGTCGATACAGAGGAAAAGCGGGAGCTTTGGCCTCTTATTTTTCTGAATTTGCACTCATCAAGTACCGTGTGCAGGTAGAAATTGAATACTTTATCACTCTGTGTGAACTACCGTTGCCACAGCTGAAAAGCTTTGATCATGCACGTTTTGATGCATTGCGCGCTATTTATAAGAATTTTTCAGAAGCTGATGCACAGCGTATTAAAGAGATAGAAAGTGTAACAAACCACGATGTAAAGGCTGTAGAATATTTCATCAAAGAAGAATTCGATAAGTTGGGCGGAATGGAGGAATACAAGGAATTCATTCATTTCGGATTGACATCACAGGACATAAACAATACTTCTGTACCGTTGTCTATAAAGGAGGCATTGGAACAAGTGTACTATCCGCAAATTGAAGAGCTGATTGCTCAGTTGACTACATACGCTGAAGAATGGGCAAATATCCCTATGTTGGCAAAAACACATGGGCAGCCTGCTTCTCCTACTCGCCTGGGTAAAGAAATCATGGTTTTCGTTTATCGTCTGAATCGTCAGCTGGCTGTATTGAAAGCTTGTCCTGTCACGGCTAAATTCGGTGGTGCGACGGGTAATTACAATGCACATCATGTAGCTTATCCCGAATATGACTGGAAAGCATTCGGAAATCAGTTCGTGGCAGAGAAGCTGGGGTTGGAACGTGAGGAATATACTACTCAGATTTCTAATTATGATAATCTGGGAGCCATCTTTGATGCCATGAAGCGCATCAATACCATTATGATTGACATGAACCGCGACTTCTGGCAGTACATCTCTATGGAGTACTTCAAACAGAAGATTAAAGCGGGCGAAGTCGGTTCCAGCGCTATGCCGCACAAAGTAAACCCCATCGACTTCGAAAATGCTGAAGGTAATCTAGGTATGGCAAACGCTATTTTGGAGCACCTTTCTTCTAAGTTGCCTGTTTCCCGCTTGCAACGTGACTTGACAGACTCTACTGTGTTGCGTAACGTCGGTGTACCTTTCGGTCACATTGTGATTGCTATCCAAAGTTCGTTGAAAGGTCTGCGTAAACTGTTGCTGAATGAGAAAGCAATCTATGCCGACTTGGATAATTGTTGGAGTGTGGTGGCGGAAGCTATCCAGACTATTTTGCGCCGCGAAGCCTATCCTCATCCGTATGAGGCATTGAAAGCTTTGACCCGTACAAACCAAGCTATCACAGAAGGGGCTATTAAAGAATTCATAGAAACACTAAATGTAAGCGAAGATATTAAAAAGGAACTGCGAGTGATTACACCGCATAATTATACAGGTATTTAAAAAATAGTTAGTTGGATTTTAATCAAAAAAGCCCGAGAGGGCGTTATACATTAATTAATAAACAAAAGGAAAACCATGAGTACAGAAAATGAAAGCAGACAAGAAGGTGCTGCAAACGAAGAAAACCAGAATGTAAGCCGTGATGGTGGTTATAAGTCTTATAACAGAGACAGTAATTACAACAGATACAACAACGACGGCGAACAGCGTCCTTACCGTCCTCGTACGAACAGCTATAATCGCGAAGGTGGCGACCGTCCTTACTGTTCTTCTTATAACAACGGTGACCGTCCTTCCTATAATCGCTATAATAATGGTGACCGTCCGCAACGTCCCCGCTTTAATCCTAACAGTGAGGATGGAGGAGAACAACGTTCATACCGTCCTCGTACAAATTATAATCGTGAAGGTGGTGAGCAGCGTCCATATACTCCGCGCCCTCGTTTCAATAATGGTGAGGAAGGTGGTGAACGTCAATACCGTCCCCGTACAAACTATAATCGCGAAGGTAGTGAGCAGCGTCCTTATACTCCGCGTCCCCGCACCGGAGGATATAATCGCGAAGGTGGTGAGCAGCGTCCATATACTCCGCGTCCCCGTTTTAACAGCGGTGAAGGTGGTGAACAGCGTTCTTACACTCCGCGTCCTCGTACCGGCGGTTATAATCAAGGCGGCGATCGTCCTTATCGTCCTCGTACCGGTGGTTATCAAGGTGGTGGATACAATCGTCCCTATCGCCCCCGTACGGCTGATTATAACCCGAATGCAAAGTATAGTCTGAAGAAACAGATTGAATATAAAGATATATTGACCGATCCAAATGAGCCGATTCGTCTGAACAAGTTCTTGGCTAATGCAGGTATATGTTCCCGTCGTGAGGCTGATGAGTTTATTACAGCAGGTGTAGTCAGTGTAAATGGTGAAGTGGTAACCGAATTAGGTACTAAGATCAAGCGTACTGACGAAGTGAAGTTCCATGACGAACCGGTAAGTATTGAACGCAAAACTTATATTTTGTTGAATAAACCGAAGGATTGTGTGACTACTTCTGATGATCCTCAGGAACGTAAGACTGTAATGGATTTTGTGAAAGGTGCTTGTAAGGAGCGCATTTATCCAGTTGGGCGTTTGGATCGTAATACTACCGGTGTATTACTGTTAACTAACGATGGTGATTTGGCTTCCAAGCTGACTCATCCTAAGTATTTGAAGAAGAAGATTTATCATGTATATTGTGATAAGAATGTAACCAAGGCAGATCTTGACCAGATTGCAGCAGGTGTGACATTGGATGATGGAGAGATCCATGCAGATGCCATCAGCTATGCATCGGAAACAGACAAGTCACAAGTCGGTATTGAAATCCATTCCGGAAAGAACCGTATTGTGCGTCGTATTTTTGAATCCTTGGGATATAAGGTAATCAAGCTGGACCGCGTTTATTTTGCTGGCCTGACTAAAAAAGGTTTGCGTCGCGGTGACTGGCGTTACCTGACGGAACAAGAAGTGAACATGCTCCGCATGGGCTCATTTGAATAATAAACAATAAAGAGACAAAACAATGGAAAAAATTAGTAGAACAAAGATTGTTGACTTGCTGAAGCGCCGTGATTTTGGTGCGATGGTCAATGTAAAAGGTTGGGTTCGTACCCGCCGCGGTAGCAAACAGGTAAATTTTATCGCCCTGAATGACGGTTCTACAATAAATAATGTGCAGATTGTTGTTGATTTGGCAAACTTTGACGAAGAAATGTTGAAGCAGATCACCACCGGTGCATGTATCAGTGTGAACGGTGAGTTGACCGAATCCATTGGCTCTGGTCAGGCTGCCGAAGTTCAAGCGCGTGGAATCGAAGTATTAGGTACTTGTGATAATACTTATCCGTTACAGAAGAAAGGTCATACGATGGAGTTTCTTCGTGAGATCGCTCATTTGCGTCCCCGTACCAATACATTTGGAGCTGTATTCCGCATCCGCCACAACATGGCTATCGCTATCCATAAGTTCTTCCATGAACGTGGTTTCTTCTATTTTCATACACCTATTATCACAGCATCCGATTGTGAAGGTGCGGGACAGATGTTCCAGGTTACTACCAAGAATCTTTATGATTTGAAGAAAGATGAAAACGGATCGATTATTTATGATGATGATTTCTTTGGCAAACAAGCCAGTTTGACGGTTTCCGGACAGTTGGAAGGTGAATTGGCTGCTACTGCTTTGGGGGCTATTTATACATTTGGACCTACATTCCGTGCGGAGAACTCCAATACGCCGCGTCACTTGGCCGAGTTTTGGATGATTGAACCTGAGGTTGCGTTCAATGATATTACTGATAATATGGATTTGGCCGAAGACTTTATTAAATATTGTGTACAGTGGGCGCTTGACAACTGCTATGATGATGTGAAGTTCTTGAACGATATGTTCGATAAAGGATTGATAGAACGTTTGCAGGGCGTGCTGAAGGAAGAATTTGTCCGTCTGCCTTATACGGAAGGTATCAAGATACTGGAGGAAGCTGTAGTAAAAGGTCATAAATTTGAATTCCCGGTATATTGGGGAGTAGACTTAGCCTCTGAACATGAACGTTATTTGGTGGAAGAGCACTTTAAACGTCCTGTAATCCTGACAGACTATCCGAAAGAAATCAAGGCATTCTATATGAAGCAGAATGAGGATGGCAAGACGGTGCGTGCAATGGATGTATTATTCCCGAAGATTGGCGAAATAATAGGTGGTTCTGAACGTGAGGCTGATTATGACAAATTGATGACCCGCATTCAGGAACTGGGAATTCCGATGAAGGATATGTGGTGGTATCTGGATACCCGCAAGTTTGGTTCATGTCCTCATTCTGGTTTTGGACTTGGTTTTGAACGGTTGTTGCTGTTTGTTACCGGTATGACCAATATTCGTGATGTGATACCTTTCCCACGTACTCCGCGCAATGCTGAATTCTAATTGTAGGAAATAATAATTCAAAAAATCCTGCCCTATAACATAGAGCAGGATTTTTTTTGTGTTTAACTGTAAAAAAGTTATTTGAAAAGCAGAAAGTTTGAAAAATTTTTCTAATTTTGTTGTATCCACATAACGCAATTTGTTAACTAAATATATACAGCTATGAAACGGAAAAAATTATTCCTACTGATGATAGCATTCTTGCTAATCGGTACTTCGCGTGTAGTGGGACAGGAAAAATCGGATGCAGCCCCTGTCAATTTGAAAGGGATTTGGCAGATGTGCTTTTATGTATCAGGTACTCCTCAGGTGCCGGGTGAGTTGAAACCAAGTAATTCTTTTAAAATTTTGTCTGATGACGGCAAGTTTACCAATATGACCATGATTCCTAATCATGGAGCTATTATTATTGGTTCCGGTACCTATCGGCAGACTGCTCCTAATGCTTATACAGAGCATGTGGAGAAAAATCTGCATCTTCCACAATTGGTAGGTGTGGATAACATTTTGGAATTTGAGATGAAGGGGGGCGATGTCATGGTACTGAAGTTTTTTGTGAAAACGGATAAGGATGGAAATGAAATCAATTCCTGGTATTATGAAACTTGGAAACGGGTGAAAATGCCTCCTGTTTATCCAAAGGATTTGGTCAGATAAGTTTGAATCTTTGTTTATAAACAAAGGATAGTCATTGGGGAGGGGCTGCTCTTTCATTTTTTGAAAGTGTGGTCCCTATCTATATGGTGGGATATGTGTCTTGTTTATATGATTACTTGTTTGGATACTTAAATGAAAGGTGTCTATGTATTAATTGTTTCCAATAAAATGATGTAGTGAGTAACTGTTACCTCTTTGCAGGTTGCTTAAATATACGGTAAAATTCCTGTAATCTCTTTTTAATTTGCACAGAATTTCAAAAAATGTGCTATTCTTCATCACTTTTATGTCTTTTCGAGAACAAAAATTGGAAATAATCGTTAACTTTGTCGCCAATAACAGAAATAGAAAAGGAGATTAATGTCTAAACTTTATATAATAGCGGGGTGTAATGGAGCTGGTAAAACGACTGCTTCGTATACGGTATTACCCGAAATTTTAGAGTGCCGTGAATTTGTCAATGCCGATGAAATCGCCAAGGGACTTTCTCCTTTTAACCCCTCAAGTGTAGCAATCGAAGCGGGACGACTGATGCTGAAACGCATCGGAGAACTGTTGTCAGCCGGAGTCAGTTTTTCTGTTGAAACTACATTGTCCACCCGTTCTTATATCAATCTTATCCAGCAGGCACAAAATCAAGGATATAGTGTCAGCCTTATTTATTTTTGGCTGAATTCGCCTGAACTGGCTATAGAGCGAGTGAAACAGCGTGTTGCCAACGGAGGGCATGATGTACCTGCTCCCATTATCCGTCGTCGTTATCGTTCGGGGTTGGAAAACTTTTTCCGTATTTATATGCCTTGCGTGGATTATTGGATGCTTGCGGACAATAGCTGCACACCGCGTGTTATTGTGGCGGACGCCTTCCGTTTGGGAGATGAGGTCCATATCTATAATCAAGAACTTTTTACTAAAATCAGAAGTTATGTCAACTGAAGAAGAATATAAGGAATTAAGTGCGAAGTTGCGTTATGGTTTAGAACTAGCGGAACAGCGGTTGATAGAGGAAACTGCACGGCGCGAAGGGACACTGTGTTATGGTCGTCCCGATGGAAAAGTAGTTCGGATCTCAGCAACTGAACTTTTAAAGCTTCGTCAGTCCGGTGGAAACAATGCGGCATCTGTGGCTGTTTGTACTTGCTCTGAGATGGAGAGTGGCTGGAATCGTTGAAAATATATGAATAACTGTATATGTATAGGGAAGAATCAAAATTTCTTCCCTATGTTTTTACTCCGTTATTCAAAGCCTAGATGTGGTTGTATCAGCCTTTTGTATGCAAAAAGCAGGAGGAAAAAATATCTTAATTTGTTTGTCAGTTCAAAGAAAAGCCGTACCTTTGCAAGCCGATTATTATCAAAAGTTTATAAAGAATTAATTCTTAGCGTGTTAATAGTTCTTTGTCCGGGAACGGTTAGAAACGCTGGGAAGAATTGTTTTTTAGTAGTTAACATTTAAAAAAGAATTTAAGAGTGGATACTTTAAGTTACAAGACCATTTCTGCAAACAAAGAAACAGCTCATAAAGAATGGGTTGTTGTCGATGCAACCGATCAGGTCGTAGGCCGTCTCGGTTCGAAAGTTGCGAAACTGTTGAGAGGAAAGTACAAACCAGACTTTACCCCTCATGCTGACTGCGGTGATAATGTTATTATCATTAATGCAGACAAAGTGAAATTTACCGGAAACAAGTGGAACGACAAGGTTTACTTGCGCTATACAGGTTATCCCGGTGGTCAGAGAGAAATGACTCCTGCCCAGTTGATGAAGAAACCTAACGGTGAAGAAAAACTGTTGAAGAGAGTAGTAAAGGGTATGCTTCCTAAAAATCGTCTGGGAGCACAGTTGCTGGGCAATTTGTATGTTTACGCTGGTAGTGAACATAAACATGAAGCTCAGACTCCGAAATCAATTGATATAAACTCACTTAAATAATAAAGAATGGAAGTAGTAAATGCATTAGGCAGACGTAAACGCGCCGTAGCACGCGTGTTCGTAAGCGAAGGTACAGGAAAGATTACTATTAACAAGAGAGACCTTGCACAGTACTTTCCATCAACTATTCTTCAGTATGTAGTAAAACAGCCTTTGAACAAGCTGGAGGCTGCTGAAAAATATGATATCAAAGTAAATCTTTACGGTGGTGGTTTTACAGGTCAGTCACAGGCTTTGCGTCTGGCTATCGCCCGTGCGCTGGTTAAAATCAACCCTGAAGATAAAACAGCTCTTCGTTCAGAAGGCTTCATGACACGTGATTCTCGTTCTGTAGAACGTAAGAAACCGGGTCAGCCCAAAGCACGTCGTAGATTCCAGTTCAGTAAACGTTAATATCCGGTTTTACTTGGAACTGGTTAAGAAGCGTTTAGTATCTAAACCAGCGGGACTCTACTTGGTAGCGGACTACCCGATGGTTGGTTGAGATAAACAAAAAAGAAAGTAAACGATTTAAAGAATAACAAAATGTCTAGAACTAATTTCGATACATTATTGGAAGCCGGTTGCCACTTCGGACACCTTAAGAGAAAGTGGAATCCCTCAATGGCTCCTTATATTTTCATGGAACGCAATGGTATCCATATCATTGACCTCCATAAAACAGTTGCTAAAGTAGATGAAGCTGCTGATGCACTGAAACAAATCGCAAAATCAGGTAAGAAAGTCCTGTTTGTTGCTACTAAGAAACAAGCTAAACAAGTAGTAGCTGAGAAAGCTGCTTCTGTAAATATGCCTTATGTAATCGAGCGTTGGCCGGGTGGTATGTTGACTAACTTCCCGACTATCCGTAAGGCTGTGAAGAAAATGGCTACTATCGATAAGTTGACCAACGATGGTACTTATTCAAACCTTTCTAAGAGAGAAGTTCTGCAAATCTCTCGTCAGCGTGCTAAATTGGAGAAGAACTTAGGCTCTATCGCTGATTTGACTCGTTTGCCGTCAGCACTGTTCGTTATCGATGTGTTGAAAGAAAACATTGCAGTTCGTGAAGCTAACCGTCTGGGTATCCCTGTATTTGCTATCGTTGATACAAATTCAGATCCTTCAAACGTAGACTTCGTGATTCCTGCAAACGATGACGCTACTAAGTCTGTAGAAGTGATCTTGGATGCTTGTTGTGGCGCTATCGCTGAAGGCTTGGAAGAAAGAAAAGCTGAAAAAGTAGATATGGAAGCTGCCGGTGAAAATGCTCCTAAGGGTGCTGGTAAGAAGAAAAATACCAAGGCTCGTATGGATAAAGCCGAAGAAGAAGCTATCAATGCTGCTAAGGCTGCCGCTTTCTTGAAAGAAGACGAAGAAGCTTAATAGTATAAATTGAGAGTTGAGAATTGAAAATTGGGGAAGGGGCAGATTATGCTGTTAATTCTCAATTCTCAATTTTCAATTCTCAATTCTGTTTTAAAGATATTACTAACAATTAAAAAATAAAGGAATATTATGGCTGTAACTATGGCTGAAATAACCAAGCTTCGTAAGATTAGTGGAGCTGGTATGATGGATTGCAAGAACGCCTTGACTGAAGCAAACGGCGATATCGATAAAGCAATGGAAATTATCCGTAAAAAAGGACAGGCTGTTGCTGCAAAACGTTCTGACCGTGAAGCATCTGAAGGTTGTGTGCTGGCAAAAAAGGATGGCGAATTTGCTGCTATCATCGCTTTGAAATGCGAAACCGACTTCGTTGCTAAAAATGCTGATTTCGTAGCGTTGACTCAAGCTATTCTGGATGCTGCTGTTGCCAACAGATGCAAGACTTTGGAAGAAGTAAAGGCTTTGCCTATGGGTAACGGTACTGTACAGGATGCAGTAACAGACCGTAGCGGTATCACTGGTGAAAAAATGGAATTGGATGGCTACAATGTGGTTGAAGGTGCTTATACTTCTATTTATAACCACCAGGGAAATAACCAGCTTTGTACTATTGTTGCCATGAATAAGGAAGCTGAAGCTGCCGCTCACGGAGTTGCTATGCAGATTGCCGCTATGAATCCTATTGCAATTGATGAAGCCGGTGTTCCTGAATCTGTAAAAGAAGCTGAAATACAGGTAGCTATTGATAAGACTAAGAAAGAACAAGTAGACAAGGCTGTTGAAGTTGCTTTGAAGAAGGCTGGTATCAACCCTGCACATGTAGACAGCGAAGAGCACATGGAAAGTAACAAGGCTAAGGGCTGGATTACTGACGAAGATATTGCCAAAGCTAAGGAAATCATTGCTACTGTTTCTGCTGAAAAAGCTGCCAACTTGCCGCAACAGATGATTGAAAACATTGCTAAAGGTCGTCTGGGTAAGTTCTTGAAGGAAGTTTGCTTGCTGAACCAGGAGGATATCATGGATGGTAAGAAGACTGTAAGAGAAGTGTTGAAGGAAGCTGATCCTGAATTGCAGATCGTTGCTTTCAAACGTTTCACTTTACGTGCTGAATAAGATTTTCCGCAATTATAGAATGGGGGACTGTGTGACAACAGTCCCTTTCTTTTTTCCGGTTATTTGGTCTGGGTATATCCTTCAGCTTTCAATAACTCGATGACCCGTTGCTTGAACTCTCCTTGGATAAGGATCTCCCCGTCTTTTACTGAACCGCCTACTCCACATTTGCTTTTCAATAATTTACCCAACTCTTTCAGGTCATTTTCTGTTCCGATGAACCCGTTGATTAATGTCACGGTTTTGCCACCCCGTCCTTTTTTTTCTATATTGACACGGAGTTTCTGTTGTTTTTTATCTAATGTCTCAACCGCTTCCTCTTCAACGCTTTCATACTTGAAATCAGGATTTGTGGAATAAACCACATTCAGACGTTCTTTCCAATCGTTATTTTTCATGTGAATTTTGCTTAAATGAATACTCAAAGATAAGACTTTTTTTATACTCTATCCGTCAATGTAACAAATAAAAGTGTACTTTTGCAAATTACCTAATGATAATACCTAAAGAAAAAGATGGATATACGTATGCATAAATTCTCGGATAAAGTGCCTGAGCCGACTTTGCGCAGGCTTCCGTGGTATCTTTCGAATGTGAAACTGATGAAAGAACAGGGAGAAACGTACGTGTCTTCTACCCAAATATCCAAGCAAATCAATGTAGATGCTTCCCAAATAGCGAAAGATCTTTCTTATGTAAATATATCCGGCCGTACACGTGTGGGGTATGAGATTGATGCGTTGATAGAGGTGCTGGAGCGTTTCTTGGGATTTACCAAAATGCATAAAGCTTTTTTGTTTGGTGTCGGTAGTTTGGGAGGTGCTTTATTGCGCGACTCGGGGCTGCATCATTTTGGATTAGAGATAGTAGGTGCGTTTGATATTAATCCCGGATTGGTCGGGAAGGAAATAAATGGAATTCCTATTTATCATTCGGATGAATTTGAGATAAAAATGAAATCCTGTGATGTGAATATCGGGGTATTGACTGTGCCTATTAATATAGCACAGGAGATAACAGATAAAATGATAGCGGGTGGCATTAAGGCTGTTTGGAACTTTACACCGTTCCGTATTCGTGTACCGGAAAATATTGTGGTGCAGAATACATCACTTTATGCCCATCTGGCTGTAATGTTTAACAGATTAAATGTAATTCAAGAATAATAATATGAAGATTATAGCCGTAGGAATGAACTACGTTGCACATTGCCACGAGTTACATGCTGATGAAAAATTACCGGAAGAACCGGTTATTTTTATGAAACCGGATTCGGCTCTGCTGAAAGACAGCAAGCCGTTTTTTATTCCTGATTTTTCTCAGCAGGTGGATTATGAAACAGAATTGGTAGTACGTATTAATCGTTTGGGAAAGAATATTGCTCCGCGTTTTGCCAGTCGGTATTATGATGCGGTGACGGTAGGAATAGATTTTACGGCACGTGACCTTCAGCGGCGGTTCCGGGAGGAAGGCAAGCCTTGGGAGCTGTGTAAAGGGTTTGATAGCTCGGCTGCCATAGGTGATTTTGTGCCGGTAGACAGATTTAAGGATATACAGAATTTAAACTTTCATTTGGATATAGATGGAAAAACAGTGCAGAGAGGCAACACTGCGGATATGTTGTTTAAGGTGGATGAGATAATTGCATACGTTAGTCGGTTTTTTACATTAAAGATTGGAGATTTGCTCTATACGGGAACTCCTGTGGGAGTAGGGCCAGTCGGCATAGGACAGCATTTGCAGGGGTATTTGGAAGGTGAGAAATTATTAGATTTTTATGTAAGATGAAAATAAGAGTAGGATTTGGATTCGATGTGCACCAACTGGTAACCGGTCGTGAACTATGGCTTGGAGGAATAAAATTTGAACATGAATTGGGATTATTGGGACACTCGGATGCCGATGTGTTGATTCATGCCATTTGTGACGCTTTGCTGGGAGCTGCCAATATGCGTGATATAGGTTATCATTTTCCTGATACTGCGGGTGAATTCAAGAATATTGATAGCAAGATTTTATTGGCTGAAACGGTGGACCTGATTACTGCAAAAGGATATAAAGTAGGTAATGTGGACGCAACGATTTGTGCTGAACGTCCTAAATTGAAAGCGCGGATTCCGGAAATGCAGTTGGTACTTGCTCATTTGATGGGGATTGATGTGGATGATGTTTCCGTAAAGGCTACCACTACAGAGAAGCTGGGATTCACGGGCAGGGAGGAGGGCATTTCCGCTTATGCCACTGTATTGATAGAGAAAGCGGAATGATTTGTTGCGCTTTATTGGGAAATATCTTCTGGCAAGATCTTGCCAGAAGATTATAGGATAAGGCCGAATGCTAGTAATACGCCGAATAGCAGCATATTGCGGGAGGTTTCTCCCAATATGCTGTTTAATTCTTTTCCCCTGTTGATTTTTACCATTCTTTGCCATGCCATGAAGTGAGGTAACAGATAAATTTGGGGTAATAATGCAGCCCAAATGTGCCCGGTAGGAATAAACAATAAACAAAGCCATGCGGCAGCCAATCCCAAAAATAAGTATAATTGTTGCCCTGCATTGGCTCCCCAGCGTACTACGATTGTTTTCTTTCCGCTTTTTGCATCCTGATCGCGGTCACGGTAATTATTCACCATCAACAAGGTATCTATAATCAGTCCGCAAGCTAGAGAGGCGAGTGTCACATTCCAAGTCCAGTCACGGCACATCACATAGTAAGTGCAGCCTACCGGTACAAATCCGAAAAAGACAATGACAAGTATGTCTCCCCATCCGTGATAAGCTAGCGGATAAGGTCCTGCTGTATAAAGAAAAGCGAATAAAACACATAAAATTCCTACTGGAATCATTTCAATCCCTCCATAAGCTAATAGGCATAACCCTGCTAAACAAGCTGTTGCTGTGGTCAGGGCGATTCCCTTTCTCATGGCGTTCAGTGTGATCCATCCTTGCGCGCAGGCACGTTCAGGACCCAAACGGTCTTCACGGTCACTGCCTTTCAGATAATCAAAGTAATCATTAATGAAGTTGGCGTCTATCTGCATCAGAAAAGCGAAGGCAAAGCAAAGCAATGCTGGTGTCATTTGGAAGCAGCTGTCTGCATAGGCCAAGGCACATCCCAGTAAAACCGGAGTGGCGGCTCCTGCCAATGTTTTAGGGCGGGCGGCTAGAAGCCATGCTTTTATTGAGTTAACTTGAACAATTTCCATTTCTATTTATAATTAAGGTTGTGCAAAGATAAAACAATTAATTCTGTATCTTTGTCTCCAAATAGAAAGGATTATGAAGAAACAGTTTCTTTTTTTGCTTTTAGCGGTTATTCTTTTGTCTTCTTGCGCCACAGCTACTTTGTCCGAGTTTCCGGGGGTAGGGCGTGTGAAGCAATATGATTTTTATAGTTATGATATTCCACCCGCTTTTGACGGTTTTCGGATAGGGTTTGCTTCGGATTTTCATTATGAGAGTCGCTTTAAGAGGAGTGAATTGAACAGCGCGGTGCGGGCATTAAAGTCAATGCATGCCGATGTCTTGCTGTTGGGTGGAGATTATCGTGGCAAGAAAGGTGGAAATCTGGATACTTTGTTCACCGCCTTGAGCAGAGTTTATACGCCTTACGGAACATTTGCTGTGATGGGAAATCATGATTATGGCTATTGTTATTCCGAAGTGGTGGAGGCCATGCAAAAGAATCATGTGCGGTTGATGGAACATAAAAGCTATAAGCTGATGAAAGATGGTCAGTATATTATAGTGAGCGGTGTACGCAATCCGTTTGATTTAAAAAAGAATGGTGACTCTCCATCCCAGCATTTTCCGGCGGATGATTTTATTATATTGCTCACGCATACTCCCGATTATGCAGAAGATACCGATGTGTCGAATGCCAATTTGGTGTTAGCGGGGCATACTCATGGTGGGCAGGTGAGCTTGTTTAAAAAATATTCTCCGGTAAAGCACTCTATTTATGGAAACCGTTTTCTGACTGGTTGGAAAGAGAATAGCAAAGGTACTCCGATTATTATAACCAATGGATTGGGTACTTCGCGCGTTGACGTCCGTTTATTTACTCCCAGCGAAGTTGTTCTGGTAGTCTTGCATCGTGTTGAAAAGCAGAAAGAATAGACTGTTTGTCCGTTAATAATGTACAGGGTGTCCATAATCGGACACCCTTTTTATGTTTACTTGTTGATACTTAGTGGATTAATTCCATGGCATGTACTTTGCACTTTATAAAGTGAAGCGACTCAAGAAAAAAAACGGATCATGTTGCAACGTTTTGAGAGTCATTTGCGTCTTATAAATAAAGACACAAATAAACACGAATTATAAACATTAAAAATAAGACATTATGAAAACTACAATGCTCACTAAAGCCATGATGGCAGTTCTTTTTGCAATGACAAGTGTATTAACATTGAATGCGGCCAAGCCTGTGAAGATTACAAATGAAGAGGTGGAAAATGGTCGGGTGTCGGCTAAGGTCGTTTATGAACAGGAAGGTACTTTCCTGACTCCGGAGTATCGTTTTGAGTTCAGATACAACGATAAGGGACAAATCATAGAGAAGAAAAGTATGAAATGGAATGGCACGGATTGGATAAATTATTATTGTATGGAAGTTACGTACACAGACACAGAAGCGCATATTGATTATTCTTTGTGGAATAAAAATAAAAAAGCGTTTGTCCCTACGCAGAAATATGTATATACGTTAGATGAAGCTGGGAAGTTTTTGGCGTGGCACTCATATAAAAAGGATACGACAGGCTGGGAGTTGGACGGATTGATAAATAGTAAGGTACTGCTGGCAAAGCGTTAATGGAGTGCGTCCTTTGAATTTTAGATTAAATAATTGATGTGTTTTTCCCCGGGGAATTTGGATTGTATCCTCCCGGGGATTTTTATTTTTTCAGTCGTTCATATACTGCCGGATGCAGGAAATATCGTATATCTCGTCCTTCTGCCAGTGCCTGTCTGATAAAAGTAGAACTGACTTCCAATAACGGAGTATCGGCTAATTGCACGGAAGGAGGAAGGGTTGTTGGATCAATAGTGAAATTCGGACGGGGATAGATCATTACATGATGATTCTTTAAAATCTCCTCTGCTTTGTACCAACGGGGGAATAAAAGCCAGTTGTCCGCCCCGATGATAAGGGTGAATTCCCGGTTGGGATAGGCTTTGTGTAAAGCATCCAATGTGTGTATAGTATAGGAAGGACGAGGCAGGTGGAATTCGAAGTCGGAAGCCCGGAATTTGGGATAATCCGCAATGGCCAGTTTTACCAGTTCCAATCGCAGATTATCATCCCATAAATCCGTTTGTTGCTTTAATGGATTGTGAGGAGAGACGAGAAACCATATTTCATCTAGTCCATTATATTCACATAAATAATTGGCAAGTGCCAGATGGCCCATGTGGATAGGATTGAATGAGCCGCCGAAAATACCGGTCTTTATCTTACTCTTTTCCATTTATTGTAATTCCATACTTGTCCTACAGTGACAATACCCATTGCTATGGCAATAATGTATTGTTCCATTGCCATTGCAATGATACCCACAGCCAAAGCTATAAAACCAATGAGGATACAAAGTATCGACATTCTTTGGGCCAGTTTTTTCGGATCTTTGATCATCGTCTTATTGTTCAATAAAGTTTCTAATAACTTTCAGTGCTTCCGCCTTTGCCTTCTCCAAATCGTCATTTACTATCACGGTATCGAATTTATCGGCGAACCCCAATTCGAATTCTGCTTTTGCAATTCGGCTTTCAATCACTTCGGGGGCATCAGTACCACGGCCTTGCAGGCGTTTACGGAGTTCTTCTACACTGGGTGGTTGAATGAAAACAGACAATGCGCGGCTGCCATAATATTTTTTGATATTACATCCGCCTACCACATCTACGTCAAAAATCACATTTTGTCCGGCTTCCAATTGTTTTTCCACTTGTGCTTTCAAGGTTCCGTAGAAACGGTTTTCGTATACTTCTTCGTATTCCAGAAATTCATTATTGGCAATGCGTTGTCTGAATTCCTCAGGAGATAGGAAGAAATATTCCACACCATGCCGTTCTTTTCCGCGAGGAGGGCGGCTGGTGGCAGAAATAGAGAAAGACAGGTTCAGGTTTTGTGTCAACAGATAGTTGATAATGGTTGATTTGCCCGAACCTGAGGGGGCTGAAAAAATGATAAGTTTTCCTGTTGCCATATCTTGATTCTTTGCTTATGAGAATGGTGTCCGGTATGTGAACCGGTTACATTACATTTAACACCTGTTCTTTGATTTGTTCCAGTTCGTCCTTCATCTGCACTACGATGTTTTGCATTTCGGCATGATTGGATTTGCTGCCGGTCGTATTGATTTCGCGTCCCATTTCCTGTGCTATGAAACCAAGTTTTTTTCCTTGTCCATGACCGCCTGCCATGGTTTCACGGAAATATCTCAAGTGATTGCTCAGTCGTTGTTTCTCTTCGTTAATATCTAATTTTTCAATGTAATAAATCAATTCTTGCTCCAGGCGGTTTTTATCATAATCCACACTGATGGTCTTTTCCAAAGCATCTGTAATGCGTTCACGTATCTTGGCTACACGCTCTGTTTCGTAGGGTTCGATGGACTTTAACAAACGCTCGATGTTGTCAATCTTTTCGTTGAATTTCTTTTCCAAGGCGCTTCCTTCCTGTTTGCGGAAATCTACCAAATGGTTGATGGCCTCTTCCACTACCCGGCGGACTACCTCCCATTCGTCTTCCGAAAGTTCTTGTACATCGGCTTTGGTCAGTACATCAGGCATTCGTAGAAGGGTTGCAAACCAATCTTCGGGCATTGGTATATGGGTCATTTCGGAAATAGATTTTATCTGATTGTAGTAGTTTTCTACAAGGGCGGCGTTAATGGGAGTGGCTGTATCCGAAACGTCTTTCTCTATCCACAGGCTGAAATCAACTTTACCGCGTTCCAATGATTTGGAAATCATATTGCGGATTTCCATTTCTTTTTCACGGTATAAAGGAGCGATCCGTGTAGACAAGTCCATTGCTTTACTATTTAAAGACTTGATCTCTACGTTAATTTTTTTTTCTCCGAATATAGCGGTTGCTTTACCGTATCCGGTCATTGACTGTATCATAACTAATATGTTTTTTTGCAAAAGTAATCTTTTTATGGAAATGAAGTATAAATAAAAGTGTATATTTGCAGATTATATTATATAAGTAGAGCATTATGTCGTGTATTTTGCATATTGAAACTTCAACAGAGGCCTGCTCTGTTGCCGTCAGTGAGGATGGATTGGCGGTGTTCTCCAAAGAGGATTTGAAAGGACCTTCACACGCCGTGCAGCTGGGCGTATTTGTAGATGAGGCTTTATCTTTTGTCGACAGTCATGGTATGCCGTTGGATGCAGTGGCTGTGAGTTGCGGGCCCGGCTCGTACACAGGGCTGCGTATTGGTGTTTCTATGGCGAAGGGTATTTGCTATGGACGTAATTTGCCACTTATCGGTCTGCCGACATTGGAGGTGTTGTGTGTGCCGGTGTTGTTACATCATGATTTGCCTGAGGATGCCTTGCTCTGTCCTATGATAGACGCACGTCGCATGGAAGTCTATGCAGCTGTTTATGACCGCGCATTGGGCGTGAAAAGGGAAATTGCCGCCGATATTGTTGATGAGCATTCCTATTTGGAGTTCCTGAATGAACATCCGGTCTATTTTTTTGGTAACGGTGCAGCCAAATGCCGTGGGCAGATTACTCATCCCAATGCTCATTTTATTGATGACATCCGTCCGTTAGGTAAATGGATGTTCCCATTGGCAGAAAAGGAAATGGTAAGGCAGAACTTTAAGGATGTGGCTTATTTTGAGCCTTTCTATTTGAAAGAGTTTGTAGCTTCCAAACCCAAAAAGCTTTTGTAACAGCCGATGAACAAATCAGTGCATAAATCATAAATTTTAAATATATATGGAGTATAATACTCAACAACGAACTTTACCCCTTCCTGAATATGGCAGAAGTGTGCAGAACATGGTAGACCACGCCTTGACCATCGAGGACAGAGCTGAGCGCCAACGTTGTGCGAACACGATTATCAACATTATGGGCGGTATGTTTCCGCATTTGCGGGATGTGCCCGATTTCAAACATAAATTATGGGATCATTTGGCTATTATGGCCGATTTCAAGCTGGATATCGATTATCCGTATGAAATTGTGAAGAAAGAAAGCCTGGAGGTGAAACCCGATATGTTGCCTTATCCGCATAATGGAATCCGTTACCGTCATTATGGACGTATTTTGGAGAGCATGATTAAAAAGGCAGTGGACTATCCGGAAGGTGAGGAGAAGAAGCAGCTGATCAGCCTGATTGCAAACCACATGAAGAAATGTTTCCTGAACTGGAACAAAGACGGGGTGGAGGATCAGAAAATCTTGGATGATCTTCGCGATTACTCTAAGGGAATGATTAATCTGACCCCTGAAGACCTGCATTTGAATGAACAGCAACGTGTTTATGTTCCACGCAGGCCGCAACAGAACAACAATCAGCGCAGACCGCAACAAAACAACAACCAAAGAAAGAAATATTAATTCCTAAAAAATGATACCATGGCTTCGTTTGTAATTGAAGGAGGACATAAATTGCACGGCGAAATACACCCGCAAGGTGCTAAAAATGAAGTGTTACAGATTCTTTGTGCCACTCTGCTGACTTCGGAAGAAGTGACCGTAACTAATATTCCGGACATTCTGGATGTGAACAATCTGATTCAGTTGTTACGTGATATGGGTGTCAAGGTATCAAAAACAGGGATTGATTCGTATACATTTAAGGCTGACACTGTGGATTTGAACTACTTGGAGAGTGATGAATTCTTAAAGAAATGTTCCAGTCTGCGTGGATCAGTCATGTTGGTTGGTCCGTTGGTTGCCCGTTTTGGAAAGGCTTTGATTTCAAAACCGGGCGGTGACAAGATTGGCCGCCGGCGTTTGGACACTCACTTTATCGGTATTCAGAAACTGGGAGCCTGTTTTAATTATGATGAGGAACGAAGTGTTTTCAGTATTTGCGCAGAGCATTTGGAAGGTACTTATATGTTGCTGGATGAAGCTTCGGTTACCGGTACGGCTAATATTGTGATGGCTTCTGTCCTGGCGAAGGGCAAAACGACCATTTACAACGCAGCTTGTGAACCTTATCTGCAACAACTTTGTCGTATGTTGAACCGCATGGGGGCGAAGATTTCCGGTATTGCATCTAATTTGCTGACTATTGAAGGAGTGGAAAGTCTGCATGGCTGTACGCATCGGGTGTTGCCTGATATGATTGAAGTAGGTAGTTTTATCGGAATGGCAGCTATGACAGGAAGTGAGCTTACCATTAAGAATGTATCGCATGAAAATTTGGGCATTATTCCAGAAAGTTTCCGTCGTTTAGGTATCAGAGTGGAACAGCGGGGAGATGATCTGTTTATCCCCGAGCAGGAACATTATCAGATAGAATCGTTTATTGATGGCTCTATTATGACCATAGCAGATGCTCCCTGGCCGGGGCTGACTCCCGACTTGCTCAGTGTGGTACTGGTGGTGGCTACACAGGCGAAAGGCAGTGTACTGATTCATCAGAAGATGTTTGAAAGCCGCCTGTTCTTTGTGGACAAGCTCATAGATATGGGAGCACAGATTATATTATGTGACCCTCATCGTGCCGTTGTGATAGGGCATGACCGTAATTTCCAGCTTCGCGCCGGAAATATGATTTCACCCGATATCCGTGCCGGTATTGCTTTGCTGATAGCGGCAATGAGTGCCGACGGTATAAGCCGCATACACAATATAGAGCAGATAGACCGGGGATATCAGAATATAGACCAGCGTTTGAATGCGCTTGGCGCACGTATTACTAGAATTTAGAGAAATCAATCATGATTAAGAAAGATGAAGTTTTCAAGATTGGTATATTCAACAAACCGCATGGAGTAAAAGGAGAAATCTCATTCACTTTTACGGATGATATTTTTGACCGTGTGGAATGTGAGTATCTGGTCTGTTTGTTAGACGGTATATTCGTGCCTTTCTTTATTGAAGAGTATCGTTTTCGTTCAGATACCACTGCTTTAGTCAAACTGGAAGGGGTGGATACCTCGGAAAAGGCCCGTATGTTTACGAATGTAGAGGTCTATTTCCCGAAGAAATATGTCGGTGAGGAGGAAGATTCGGATGATATACCTACCTGGAACTATTTTATTGGCTTTAAGGTGGAAGATGTGAATCATGGTGAGTTGGGCGAGATTGTGGCGGTGGATGACAGTACGATGAATGTCCTTTTTGCCATTGAGAAGGATGGCGAGGAACTTTTGCTGCCTGCCCACGAGGAATTTATCATCAAATTGGATAAGAAAAAGCGTTTGCTGACGGTCGAAGTACCTGATGGCTTGATATAAATATAGAAGGTGCGCACAATGAAGAAAAAAGGAAGGAAAGCATTTTGGCATAATTTCAAGTTTAAGTATAAACTGACCATTACCAATGAAAATACGTTGGAGGAGATTGTGGGACTGCACGTTTCCAAACTCAATGGTGTGTCTGTATTGCTGTCTGCCGTAACGGTAATTTTCCTGATTTCGGCAACTATCATTGTTTTTACTCCTTTACGTAACTATTTGCCGGGATATATGAACAGTGAGGTACGTGCGCAGGTGGTGACCAATGCCTTGCGGGTCGATTCGTTACAACAAGTGGTGACGAGGCAGAATATGTATATCATGAACATTCAGGATATATTTAGCGGGAAAGTAAAAGCTGATACAGTCCAATCTATCGACTCTCTGACCATTCTTCGTTCTGATTCTTTGATGGAACGTACCAGGCAGGAAGAAGAGTTTCGCAAGCAATATGAAGAATCGGAACGATATAATCTGACGGCTGTTGATGATAATAATGCCGCTTCCGGATTGATATTCTACCGTCCTACACGGGGCATGATGTCATCTAATTTTGACTTGGAGAACAGGCATTACGGTGTGGACATTGCCGCTAATCCAAATGAAAGTGTGTTGGCAACATTGGATGGGACAGTGATTTTGTCTACTTATACGGCAGAAACCGGTTATGTTATTCAGATACAGCATGGACAGGATTTTGTGTCGGTGTATAAACATTGTGGTTCGTTATTAAAGAAAGAAGGAGATCCGGTGAAAGGTGGTGAAGCTATTGCATTGGTAGGAAATACCGGTGAAAAAACTACCGGACCGCATCTGCATTTCGAATTATGGCATAAGGGACGTGCGATTGATCCCTCAAAATACATTGTATTTTAACAACATTATGAAAAAACAAATAGCGATATTAGGTTCTACCGGCTCTATCGGTACACAAGCTTTACAGGTAATAGAGGAACATCCAGATTTATATGAGGTCTATGCGTTGACAGCCAATAACAGGGTCGATTTATTGGTAGAACAAGCCCGTAAGTTCATGCCCGAGGCGGTAGTGATAGCCAATGAGGAAAAATACCTTCAATTGAAAGAGGCGCTGAGTGATCTGCCTGTCAAAGTATATGCAGGAGCGGATGCGCTCTCTCAAATTGTGGAATCACAACCTATTGACATTGTACTGGCTTCTATGGTAGGTTATGCCGGATTGCGTCCTACTATAAATGCGATAAAGGCAGGTAAAGCTATTGCTTTGGCTAATAAAGAAACACTGGTTGTAGCCGGGGAGTTGATTAATGCACTGGCAAATCAGTACCATACACCTGTACTTCCCGTGGATTCGGAGCATTCGGCTATCTTCCAGTGTCTGGAAATAAATAACCGGTTGGAGAAAGTGATCTTGACAGCTTCAGGAGGGCCGTTCCGTACTTATACCATGGAGCAGTTGCAAACAGTGACCAAAGCACAAGCTTTGAAGCATCCCAATTGGGAGATGGGAGCGAAGATAACCATTGATTCGGCTTCCATGATGAACAAAGGGTTTGAAGTGATTGAGGCTAAATGGTTATTCGGAATGCGTCCGGAGCAAATTGAAGTGGTAGTTCATCCACAATCTGTCATTCATTCTATGGTGCAGTTTGAGGATGGGGCCGTGAAAGCACAGTTGGGCATGCCCGATATGCGTTTGCCTATTCAATATGCTTTTTCGTATCCGGAGCGCGTGAAATCTTCTTTCGAGCGGTTGGATTTTGCCCGTATAACAGACCTGACTTTTGAACAGCCTGATACCAAACGTTTTCGTAATTTGGCATTGGCATACGAGGCTTTGTATCGGGCCGGAAATATGCCCTGTATAGTGAATGCAGCTAATGAAGTGGTGGTGGATGCTTTCCTGAAAGACAAAATATCTTTCCTGGGTATGAGTGATGTCATAGAACAGACTATGGGTAAAGTTGCTTATATCAAGGAACCGACTTATGAAGACTATGTGGATACTGATGCTGAGGCGCGTCGGGTAGCGTTGTCCCTTTTGTCATCTTAAATGGTAGTTGGCAGAGAATTATGTTAATTATAAATTATAAAATAGTAAATAGTTAGATGGAAACATTTTTGATTCGTGCTCTTCAATTGATAATGAGCCTTTCATTATTGGTCATTATTCATGAGGGAGGACATTTTCTTTTTTCACGTCTTTTTAAAGTAAGAGTAGAGAAGTTCTACATATTTTTTGATCCGTGGTTTTCTTTGTTCAAATTCAAACCGAAGAACAGTGATACGGAATATGGTATTGGCTGGGTGCCTTTGGGGGGATATGTGAAAATTTCGGGTATGATAGACGAGTCTATGGATACCGAGCAGATGAAACAGCCTGCTAAGCCATGGGAATTTCGTTCAAAACCGGCTTGGCAGCGTCTGCTTATCATGGTGGGTGGTGTCTTGATGAATTTCTTGCTGGCTATCTTCATCTATTCCATGATTTTATTCCATTGGGGAGATTCTTTTGTATCGCTGCAAGACATGACTCATGGTATGAAATTTAATGAGCGTGCCCGGGAAATAGGTTTCCGTGACGGTGATATTCTTCTTCGTGCAGATGAAAAACCATTGGAGCGTTTCGGGGTGGATATGCTTCGTGATATTGCTGAGGCACGTACAGTGACTGTATTGCGCGACGGAAAGGAAGCCGAAGTATATATGCCTGAGATCAGCTTGTTGGATATAGCAAAGGATGATCCGATGTTTGTTACGGCGTTAGTTCCTAATGTCGTTGACTCGGTGATACCGGGCGGTGGCTTGGATAAGGCCGGTATACAGAAGGGAGATAGTCTGGTCGCGGTCAATGGCGAGAGGTTGAACTCATGGAATGCATTGGTGGAAAAACTGGATAATATGCAGGCTGATGCGGAAGCTACAGGAGATAAAGATGCTTCTCTACAAATGGTATATTCGCGTAACGGACTGCGTGACACCGTGACGGTGCGTACAGACTCTTTGTTTAGAGTGGGTGCAACATTCTCTTCATTGGCTGATTATAAAGAAACAACCCGTGAATTTGGTTTCTTTGAATCTTTTCCTGCCGGGGTGCAATTGGGGGTAAATACGTTGAAGGGATATGTGAACGATATGAAATATGTGTTCACTAAGGAAGGAGCCAAGAGCGTAGGTGGTTTTGGAACGATAGGAAGTATTTTTCCGAAAGTATGGGATTGGCATCGTTTTTGGGAAATGACTGCTTTTCTGTCAATCATTCTTGCGTTTATGAATATTCTGCCTATTCCGGCATTGGATGGCGGACATGTATTATTCCTGCTTTATGAAATCATTGCCCGCCGTAAGCCGAGTGACAAGTTTATGGAATATGCACAGATGGTAGGTATGTTTTTACTGTTTGCCTTGCTCATTTGGGCGAACTTTAATGATATCATGCGATTCTTGTTCTAGGTCTGCATGACAGAAAAGGACACGGCATTTTTATAACAATGCCGATAGGCACGGATTTCCGCAAAGATTGAATCAATCGTCTTTGCGGAAATCTGCGTTTTTTATATTGTTTCTCTCCCGTGGTGAAAAAAAGACATAAAAAAAGAGCGAAAGTTTTTATCAAACCCGCTCACATCCTGAAGAACCCCCCTCCATTATGGGGTTCTTTTCATCTTTCTCGTCTCAGTTGTGTTATCCTCTCTCTCTTGTACCTAAAAAAACAACTCTTTTAATACCTATAAAACTAATCTCCTGAAAACTTTCTTTTTCTAATTACCTTAAATCTTACTACTAATACCTTTCTAAATCAATCTTTCTTTACCTAAATCTAATACCTTAAATTAAAATCTTTACCTTAATACTTAATACCTAATTTTGTTCTTTTCTTTATTAACTTAATATTTGGTTTCACAACCACATTGCAAAGGTACGGCTTTTCTTGAAATTAGCAAGTAAATATATGCTGAAAAACATAAAAAAGGGTGAATTCATGATATATATCAAGAAAACACCCCTTTTTTATTTCTTTTAGCGTTATCGCACACGGATGATGCGTTGATTACTGCTGCCCCGAAATTCCAAGTAAGGAGAGTACAAATCCGGCTCAAATCGTCCGTCTACTATAACATCCACATAATCCAGTATCGGTTTTAACATTTCATCGTTTTGTATCTGTTCAAATGTATATCCAGTATAACACCAGATGTTTTGTCCGGTAGCTTCTTTGATCTGTTTGACCAGAGCCAGGAATTCTTGGGGATGATAAAGTGGATCTCCACCGGAAAAGGTGATTCCGTCCAATAATGGATTGGCATTTATTTCGCAGATCATTTTTTCTATTTTTTCCGGTGTGAGCGGAGTGCCTGCCGATGGATTCCAGGATTCGGGATTCTGGCAACCGCGACAATGGTGACGGCATCCGGCCAGATAGATGGAATAGCGGATGCCTTCACCGTCGACTATTGTTTCAGGATAGGTAAATAACAAGTTCATGCTGATTATCCATGCTTTACCCGGTCACGTTCTTCAGCACGCTTGGCTGAATTCCAAGTGCTGAGGTCGCCTGTCAAATACCCGGTAATGCGACGCATTCGCATTATATTCTCGCTCTGGCAAACAGGGCACTTGTCGTAAATGACTCCTTTGTAACCGCAAGCCTGACAAGTATCAACAGGATGGTTGATGGAACCGTATCCAATGCCTTCGTCATGCATTACTTTTACAATCTTGGCTATGGCTTTTACATTTTTCTGAGCTTCTCCGTCCAGTTCCACGTAAGTGATATGCCCTCCGCGGGTAATGGCGTGGAAAGGAGCTTCCCGTTTTATCTTCTCGGTGATGGTGATGGGCTCTTTTACATCTACGTGGAAAGAGTTTACATAATAGTCATTGTCCGTCACGCCGGGAATGATGCCGTATTTGCGGCGGTCCATACGGGTGAAGCGTCCGGAAAGTCCTTCGGCAGGAGTGGCAAGTACGGAGAAATTCAACTGATATTTCTGTTTGTATTCGTCTGCCACTTTATTCATTTCCGTAACGGCTTCGAATAATGTATCCCATGCTTTCTGGCTATGTGCGTGACCTTCTCCATAAAGAGCCATCATGGCATTGTGTCCGCCGATAAAGCCTATCCCTAATGTGCCTTGACGCAATACATCCCCCACCTGGTCGTTGGGCGAAAGTTTTCCTCCGCCTTTCCACACATCATTCCCCATCATGAACGGGAACTGGCGTGCCAGGGCTGTACGTTGATACTGGTAGCGTGCATACAATTGTTCGGCAATCAGTTCGGACAAAGCATGTACACTTTCCATGAATATTTCTTTTGCTTTTCTTTCTATGGCCTCTTTCTTGCCTGACTCTTCCAGACTTTCTGCCTTGATGCGTGCTTCGATGGCCAGCCGGGGCATATTCATGGTGGTGAATGACAGGTTGCCACGTCCTAATGAACTTTTTTCACCTGCTATATTTTCGTATACGCGGGTACGGCATCCCATAGTTGCCAGTTCATAGCGGTAACGTTTAGGGTCCTTGATATCCCATTTCTCATTTTTGTTATAAGGAGTATCCAAAAACATAAAATTAGGGAACAAGGCTTTTGCGGTGGTACGGCAGGCTTTCAGAAACAAGTCGAAATTGGGAGCTTGGAATTCCATTTTGCCTTCCAGTGCCGCTTCGAAGTTTTCCATGGCTTTCTTATAGTCCTCTTCGGAATAAGATACTCCGTCTTTAACCTTGAATATCTGTATGGGGAAGACCGGTACTTCGCCACGGGTACCCAGGCCTTCGATGGTAGCTTTCAGCAGTTCCTCTATGACCATGCGGCCTTCGGGAGAAGTGTCTGTTCCATAATTGATGGAACTGAACACGACTTGATTTCCCCCTCGCGAATGCATGGTGTTCAGGTTGTGGATGAATCCTTCCATGGCCTGATGTGTATCTTTGCGCGTCATGGCGTATGCTTTCTCTTCAATTTTCTTGAGAGCCTCTGTTCCGGGTTCTTTTCCCTCTACTTCTATATAAAACTCGGTTAAAGTTTTCAGATGTTTGCGAAATGTCTTCCGTACCCCTTCCGCCATAAAGAAGTCGAAGGCGGGAATAGCTTGTCCGCCGTGTTGCTCGTTCTGGTTTGTCTGGAATATGATGGTGGCCAGAGTGGCATAACTTTGAATGGACTGTGGAGTACGGATACTTCCGTTTTTAGTGCGGAAGCCGCGTTCGAACAAGTCATCCAGGTCATATTGGATACAAGTGGTAGTCTTGGTGGGATAGTAATCCAAATCATGTATATGTATGTCGCCCAACTGATGTGCTTCGGCATATTTTTTAGGCAACAGGTATTTATAGGTATAGTCTTTAGTAACTTCCGAGGCAAAAGTCATCATCTGTCCGGCGGGAGTATGGCTGGACATGTTGGCATTACTCAGGTTGACATCATTTTTGTCGATGGCTACAATGCCGTCCATGATGTGCTTCATTTGCGTTTTACGGTCGCGTTCCGTATTCCGCCATTCGCGATAAATAATATATTTCTTGGCCACTTCGGGACGTACTTTCATCAGTTCCTTTTCTACCAGGTCCTGAATCTCTTCCACACTGATGGTTGGAGATACGAAATTGCTGATAACCCGCATGGTAATTTCAGCAATCAGTTTGTCTTCATTGTCAATTCCGGAGGCATGGAATGCCTTGCCGATTGCATTTTTAATTTTACTGATGGAAAAGTCTTCCCGCTTTCCATCACGCTTAATAATACAAATCTCAGCGTAATTCATTGTTTGAAAAATTAATTGTTAATTTAAAAAACTTGGCTGTCCTTCCAGGCAGGTTTTCTGACTTATCTCTCCCTTAAAACGCCTTCCCGCAAATGGTTTTGTAGTGGCATATTGTTTCAGCTCTACGAGAATTACAGCAGCGGGTACTGTTGCTGATTTTCACGGCATTCCCTCTTGGAAGTGGTTAACTTCACCTTGTCGGACAGCTGCAAAGGTATAACATTTTGGGAAACTTTCTGTTTAAAAAATGGATAAAAGTTTTCCAAAACGGATAACTTATTGAAGATGGGAAGGTTATAAAATGTACCACAATGCCATCATGTGACAGACCGTTCCTCCTAATACGAACAGATGGAAAACAGAGTGCATATAGGGCAATTTGGGGAAGGAATAAAAGACAGCTCCGGTGATGTAAGACACTCCTTCGCCGATTAACCAATAAATAAAAGCGGGAGGCACATGTTGGCAGAGCGGCTTGAAACCTACAAAAATGCTGCATCCCATGGCTATATAGCAAATTGTTTCTAGGTTGCTATGTTCTTTCAGGTTACAAAAACATAGAATGATCCCGGCGAGGGCGCATAGCCATACGAAACTAAAAATTCCCCATCCCCAATAATCTGCTTCCCGCAAGGCTATCAGCATGATGGGGGAATAGCTGCCTGCGATATGCAGATAAATCGAAGCATGATCGAATTTGCGCAACACTTCGCGGTGAGGAGATGGTTTGCTGGCATGATACCAGGTGGAGCTGATATAGGAAGACAGCATACCGAATAGGTAGAGCCACATGCCGCCTGTTGCCCACGGATTGCCACTTTTCATGGCAGTAAGCAACAGATAACCGCCGCCGGCGATACCTATTAGGATACCAACGCCATGTGACAGGGTATTGGCCCACTCTTCTCCTTTGGTATAGTGTATGGTCAATTTCTTATAAGTTTTTGGGAGTTAATCCCATGCTTTTTGCTTTCTTCAACATGTGTTCTAAAGCGGCATCATGTTCATTAGGGATGATTCCATCCAGTATGGCATCCTTGATAGAACTTTTCAGACTGCCTATTTCACGGCAGGGCTGCAGGTCGAATATCCGCATAATTTCTTCTCCGTCTACCGGAGGTTGGAAATTGCGTATCCGGTCTTTTTCTTCCAGGTCTTTCAGCTTCTGGCGTACCAGTTTGAAGTTATCCAGGAATTTTTGTTTTCGTGCTTCATTTTTTGAAGTGATGTCCGCTTCGCACAGCAGCATCAAGTCGTCAATATCATCTCCGGCTTCAAAAAGCAGACGTCGCACGGCGGAATCGGTTACTACATCATCTGCGATAACAATGGGGCGCATGTGCAGGCTGACCAACTTTTGGACATATTTCATCTTCTCATTCATGGGCAGTTTCATCTTGCGGAAGAGATCCGGAACCATTTTCTCACCGATAAAGTTATGATTATGGAAAGTCCATCCTATACGTGGCTCCCAGCGTTTGGTACGTGGCTTGCCTATATCATGCAACAGCGTAGCCCAACGCAGCCATAGGTTGTCGGTATGTTTGGAAATATTGTCCACAACTTCCAGGGTATGATAGAAGTTGTCTTTATGGGCACGCCCGTTCCGGGTTTCCACTCCTTGCAGCGCCACCAGTTCGGGGAAAATCAAAGGCAGCAGTCCGCAGCGGTCTAGTTCTATAAAGCCTTTGGACGGTATGGGGGCGAGCAGGATCTTGTTCAACTCGTCGGCGATGCGCTCTTTGGAGATAATATGAATGCGTTCCTTGTTGCGTGACAGTGCTTCGAAAGTGGTGTCGTCAATATAGAAGTTCAGTTGTGTGGCAAACCGGACACAACGCATCATGCGGAGCGGATCGTCACTGAAAGTGATGTCCGGGTCCAGCGGTGTACGGATAGTTCTCTCTTTCAAATCGTCCAGCCCGTTAAAAGGATCTACCAGTTCACCGAAACGTGCTTTGTTCAGGCACACTGCCATGGCATTGATCGTGAAATCGCGCCGGTTTTGGTCATCCTCCAGGGTGCCGTCCTCTACTACGGGCTTACGGCTGTCATGGCTGTACGACTCTTTACGGGCACCGACAAATTCCACTTCCGTGTCATGGTATTTAACTTGTGCCGTGCCGAAATTCTTAAAAACAGAAACGTGTGCTCCGCGTCCCAGCTTCTTGCCGAAGGTCTGTGCCATTTCAATTCCGCTTCCTACTACTACAACGTCTATATCTTTCGAGGGACGTGCCAAAAATATATCTCGTACATAACCTCCTACAACGTAACATTCCAATCCCAGTTCGTCTGCCGTTTCGGAGATTAACTTGAATATCTTATTATTAAAATGTTCTTTTAGTTCCATATTCATCTTAAAGAGGGGCAAATTTACGATTTTTTGCGCAGGATAAGGAGAAATCACGCAATTAAATTGTATTTTTGCCTGCATATAAAACGATCAAGTACATGAAAAAGATAGGATTAGTAGCATTATTTGCCTTGTTGCTGGCCGGTTGTGATGATGGCGGCGAGAAGAAAGCGCAAGAAAATTTGCGTAAGGCCGAAGCGGCTTTGGAAAAAGAGAACTTTAATGAGGCCAAATTGCAGATAGACAGTATCCGCATCCTTTATCCGAAAGCGTTTGAAGCCAGAAAACAGGGAGTCAAGCTGATGCAGCAGGTGGATTTGAAAGAACAGCGGAAAAGTCTGATTTACCTGGATAGCATGATGGTGGTGAAACAAGCTCAGCTGGATTCCGTCAAGGGTAATTTTGTTCTTGAGAAAGATACTGCATATCAGGAGGTGGGTAACTATTTTTATCCCACCCAGACGGTAGAAAAGAATATAGGCCGTTCATTCTTGCGCGGACAGGTGAACGAGCAGGGGGAAATGTCCCTTACCTCTATTTATTGTGCTGGCGGCACGTTGCATCACACGGCGGTGAAGGTGAGTGTGGGGGGTACCTTTGCCGAAACTCCCGCCTCGAAAGACAGCTATGAAACCACTGACTTGGGCCGTGCAATCGAGAAGGCCGATTACAAGATGGGGGAAGACGGCGGCGTTATCGCTTTTATTGTAGCGAACAAAGATAAGAATATCCAACTTCAGTTTATCGGAGACCGTACTTATAAAACAGCTATGCAACCCAATGACCGTAAGGCAATTGCAGAATTGACGGAGTTGGCGCGCATCCTGTCCGGCATGGAACAAATCCGTAAAGATAAGAAAGAAGCGAACTTGAAAATAGAGTTTGTAACCCGCAAAATGCAGGAACAGGAGGAAGAGAAGTGATGTGGATGGGAACACAAACAATGCGGATCTTGAAGAGAATCTCCCCAAAGTCCGCATTGTCCGTGTTCCTTGTTTCATGTACAGCCCTTACAATCGCTTCAGGGCCAGCTTGATCACTTTCTCTACCGGGGCGGCAGGCTCCTCTTTCAGTATGGCAGCCACTACCTTTTGTGATGCGGCTTGTGCGAATCCCAGCATGGTGAGTGCGGCGACAGCCTCGTCATGAATTTCCGTATTGCCCGGATTGGCAAACATTTCACTGTTCACCGTTTCCACGCCCGAAGTGGCGATCTTGTCCTTTAAGTCCACTATGATGCGTTGGGCAGTTTTCAGGCCGATGCCTTTTACTGTTTTCAATAACTTGTCATTACCGGAACTGATTACTCCGCACAGCTCGGAAGGGGATAAGGCCGACAGAATCATACGTGCCGTGTTGCCGCCGATGCCCGATACGGAAATCAGTAACAAAAACAACTCCCGTTCCTGTTTGGTCGAGAATCCGTAGAGTACGTAGGCATCTTCCCGGATCGCTTCATAAATATATAATTTCGTATTGCTCTGATTCTGAATGGCCGAATACGTATTCAATGAGATATTGATGCCATACCCCATCCCGTTACAATCTAAAACCACCGTTGCCGGAGTAATCTCCGCAATGTCTCCTTTAATATATTCTATCATGGTTGTTTCATTTGAAAATTTACAGTTCTTTGCAAAAATAGGACATCTATCTTTTAAATTATAAGTTCGGCAAGAATATTTTTAAATTATTAGGTCGTAGTGAACAAAAAAACGAGGCAAAATGTTTATTTTTGCAGCGAATTAACAGATAATAGTAAACTAAACCCAATAAAAGATGAAAAAAATAAGAGCGGCCGTGGTTGGATACGGTAACATTGGTCAGTATGTAGTGGAGGCTTTGGAAGCTGCTCCCGATTTTGAGATTGCAGGTATCGTCCGTCGTAGCGGTGCGGAAAACAAGCCTGCCGAGTTGGAAGCATACGCTGTGGTGAAAGATATAAAGGAATTGAAAGATGTGGATGTGGCTGTGCTGGCTACTCCGACCCGTAGCGTGGAAGAATATGCGAAAGAGATTCTGGCAATGGGTATCAATACGGTAGATAGTTTCGACATTCATACGCAAATCACTTCTCTCCGCCGTTCATTGGATGAGTCGGCAAAGGCCGGTAAGGCTGTCGCTATTATTTCTGCCGGATGGGATCCGGGAAGCGATTCTGTAGTCCGTACACTGCTGGAAGCCATCGCTCCGAAGGGCATTACTTATACCAATTTCGGTCCGGGACGCAGCATGGGGCATTCCGTAGCAGTCCGTGCCATTGATGGAGTGAAGGATGCTTTGTCCATGACTATTCCTGTGGGAACCGGTATCCATCGCCGTATGGTGTATGTGGAACTGGAGGAAGGTGCGGACTTCAAGACTGTGGAAGCCGCCATCAAGTCGGATCCTTATTTTGTAAATGACGAGACACATGTAAAACAAGTTCCATGTGTGGACGATTTGAACGACGTGGGTCATGGCGTTAACCTGGTTCGCAAAGGGGTATCGGGCAAGACTCACAATCAGTTGTTCGAGTTTGACATGAAGATTAATAATCCGGCTCTTACCGCGCAGGTGCTGGTTTGCGTGGCACGCGCCTCCATGAAACAGCAGCCCGGATGTTATACCATGATCGAAGTTCCTGTAATTGATCTGCTGTGCGGCGACCGTGAGGAACTGATTGCCCATTTGGTATAAAGAGGTTTCCTCAAAAAGAACGATATTCTGAAAATCTCTTCTCTGTTTTATTCCGGAGAAGAGATTTTTTTATTTCCTTTGTGTTCATAAACAAAGAAATAGAACAATGATAGCAAGTATTGTATGGGATGTGGATCCTATCTTATTTAAAGTAGGTAGTTGGGAAGTGCGTTGGTATGGGCTGATGTGGGGCCTTGGTTTCATATTGGCTTATGAAATGGTAAGCCGTTTATTCAAAAAAGAGAAGTATCCGGAAGAGTGGGTGGACAAGCTTTTTGTCTATTGCATAGTCAGTACGGTCATTGGCGCCCGTCTGGGGCACTGTCTGTTTTATGAATGGGACTATTATGGCGCCCATCCTGTTGAAATATTCAAGATTTGGAAAGGCGGGCTGGCAAGTCACGGAGGGGTGTTCGCCATCATTCTGGCTCTGATGTGGTACTCGAAAAAAGTAACCCGGAAAAGTGTGTGGTGGTTGTTTGACCGCATGATACCTGCTGTGGCGATTGTCTGCTTCTGTATCCGTTTTGGTAATTTAATGAATTCCGAGATATTCGGATATCCCACCACGTTGCCTTGGGGATTTGAATTTGTCCGTTCCCGGGAGTGGCATCAGCTGTATGAAGGTTTGCCTTGCCATCCTACTCAGATTTATGAAATGCTGTATTGCCTGGTTGCCGGTGTAACTGCCTGGGTGATGTACCATACATACCATTTACAAAAGAGGGTGGGATTAATAACCGGAGTAAGCTTGCTTATATTCTTTGGCACTCGCTTTGCTCTGGAGTTTATGAAGAATCCGCAGGTTGCCGAAGAGGCGGATATGACTTTTAACATAGGGCAGTGGCTCAGTGTGCCGCTGATTCTGCTGGGGGCGTATCTCATAGCCACCAGCCGCACCCGGAAAGAATAAAGGTTCCGGGAGAGGGGGGAAGCAGGTGAAAGGATACCTTTTCAGCCTTCCGGCATCGCCCTGTATATCACGTGCGGGGCGCGTCCGTTTCTTTCTATTTTCTTTTCGCTGCTCCATTGGCGTAGTTCGCTGCCGGCTTTTGTTTTCAGCAACCCTGTCAAGGCACAATATTCCTTGCAAGTGATAATGGAGTGCTCTTTCAGATAATTTGTCAGCCGTACAAAGCGTTCTTCTGCTGAATATCGGGTGGAGGAGGTCCGGAAACCATATTCCGCCCGTTCCAGCTTTCCTTTGCTTCGTACCTCCTTACGGAATTTCCGGGTGGGTTTGAACTTTATGTTGTCAAAATGTACCGATGCGGCGCGTATCTCGCTTTTGTCCGTTACCTTGCGGCAAGTCAGTGTGGCCGAGAATGTGCCCAGTTCTCCCAGTTTTACGTTATAACCGTCTGCCAGGTAATTGGCGATAATGCTTTCCAGGTCACATAACAGACCGACGACGGTCCCTTCGTGGACGGTAGAACGCCGGGCGATGTCTTTAGCCAGGTCTTTCAGGTTTTTTGTGCCCGATACTACAATTTGCGGATACAGGGTGGGCTGTTCCTTCTCTCCCTGTATGTCGGGGGAGGTTTTGAAATCATACTTTGCTGCCATGTTTAATGCTTTTTAATAGGGAGATTAAGTCGTTTCTTGCTGAACGCTAAGGGGATTCTTTCTATTAACTTCTATAGACGCAGGCAATGGACCGTACGGTTTACTGTAGTGGACTGTACGGTCTGCTATAGTGGATTGTACAGTCTGCCATCGGAGTCTGTCTTAGTATTCAGGACAAAAGTACTTAATCATACTGGAAAAACCTATTAATTCATAGGAGAAAAGAGCTTGTACGGGCAAATTAGATGTTTCCCTTGAAGGTTTGAGGGGTTTTCCTTTCATTGTGGTGTCTTTCTTTTCAGTTGGTGTGCTGTAAAGGTAAGTGTTTTATGCTGATTACCGGCATACTTCGGATAGAAAAAGAGGAGGCGGGCTGACAGTAGGCTGAAGGATTATCCTTCAGGTGTTTTCTTCGATGGAATGGGGAAAAACAGCCCAAACTGAAGGCTGAAGGAAAATTGGCATGAATTTGTTTTTAGAGGTGAAAAGGCGTATGGTTCACGAGAAATGTTACATAATCCGTCACTTTTGTTGCAATGAAACAAAAATGCCGGCAGCTGTAACAAATGTTTTATAGAGGTTGCCGGCTGTCCCCTACCTTTGCCTCAGAAAAACTTCTAAAAACATTTAATGCTATGAACAAAAATCAGCAAAAGAACCGGATGGGCGCGGTCATTATTTTACTTGCCGCCGCTTGCTTGAATGGTTATGCACAACAAGATTCTACCAAAGTGTCCTCTGATTCGAAAGAGGAAGGCAATCGCAATGTCATGTTGAATGCGGCTAGTGCCAATGGTCCTCGTGAAATCTCTATCGGTCTGCCCGGTGGTGATGTGAATGTACTCGAAAATGGTCTGCCTGTGGTATATAATTCGAATCCTCATAATGTAAACACGCATTGGCGCGGAGACAGCAGCTTGGGACATACCGGATTGCTGAAGATTTCCGAAACAGCGATTACTACCGGTAATATAGGTTATGCTGTCAATTCGTTTACGGAACTCGGCTTGGATAAAGAGAAGAAAATGAATGGTGTGCTGAACTACGGCACCAATCATTTCGGTAAACAGCAATTTGACTTCAATCTGAATGGAAGCATCGGAAAAGATTGGTTTTACAGCGGCAGCATCTATCAGAATTTTGATCCGGGTTCGTTCAAACTGCGTTTTGCGCAATATCAGGACCGGACTCAGATCTATAAGTTTGCCTTGACCAAGTTCTACAATGAAGGACGTGGACAGCTCTCTGCCATCTACCATTACAGCAACAGCCATTGGTTGTCCAATGCTACCACCGGTGCACCATTTATTTATGTAGGCGATGGGAGTGTGAAGGAAATTCCCGGTTTCGGACTGGGGACTTCTTCTTATCTGCCCAATGTATCGGATATGGTTTATATGGACATGCGTACCGGCGAGATGAAAAAGATCAGTCTGTATGATGCTACGGCCAGTAAAGGAAATCAGTTGACGGTTCTGAACCGTTACCGGTGGGATAACGGGTTGGAGTGGAAAATCAATATGAAGTATGACCATGCTTTGGGTTCCTATCTGTACCAGACTCCGATGTCTATGGAGCAGAAAGTAGGAGCCGACGGCTATAGCACCAAAGGACTGGATGGAACATTGAATCCTTATGAGGGATATGTACAGAGCCGCATGTCCTGTTTCAACCGGGGGAATATAGATGAGTTCTTCTTTACCACCGAGTTGTCGCGGAAGTATGATGATATGACTTGGCGTGTGGGGGTGAACGAATGGTATTATGATGTGGACTATGCTTCGAACACTACCATGTATGACCATACGGTGGAAGAATATCCCCAAATGTTGTACAGCGCCGATACGAAGGATATTCATCATTACGGAAACACTCCTTATTATAATCTGAACCAGAATGCTTCCGAATATTACAAAGGACATGAAAACAAACTGGCTCTTTATGCTACTCACGACTGGGACATCACCGATAAATGGAATGTGTATTATGGCGCACGCTTCGAGTACCAGCGTCTGGCAGGAAAGAACCTGGCGGTATATAATGCCGAAGGCAATCCGGTAGGCCGCTTTGCCGGTTATCATATCGGGGCAGTTGCAGCCGATGGTACGAAGATAGCTCCCCGTTATTTCAGTTACAACTGGCTGAACATGGCTTTCACGGCTGCCGCCACTTATAAAATGACAAAGCAGTTTGGCTTTACCGCCGATTTCACCTACAATACCCAGCGGCCGAATATGTCGAACTTTGCTCCTGCCGAGATGCCGAATGTAGATAAGATTACGATTCCGTTGGGGCGTGCGGGTATTTATTTCAATAATGACTGGATTAGTCTGACCTCACTGTTCAGTTACATTGCCAAGACTAACAACAACTCTACCTTGAATCTGATTAATCCGAATAATGATAAGGATATTAAGGCGGCTGCATTGAGTTATGATATTGAAACAATAGGGTGGACGACGGATGCGGTGGTGAAACCTTTCAAAGGATTTGATTTCCACTTCCTGTTCACTTACCAAAGCCCGAAGTATAAGAAGTATGAAACGGGAGTGACCTTTAGTGACGGGACAACATCGGGTATCAATGCCACCGGCAATATCGTTACCGAAATTCCGAAGGTGCTGATTGAGCTGGACCCTAGTTACAACATTACCAAAGACTTGAAGGTATGGGCCAGTTTCCGTTACTTCAGCAAGACGTATGCAAATATTAAAAATGCTTATTATTTCAACGGCCGTTGGGAAACATTCGGTGGAATAAACTGGAATGTGAACAAACATCTGTCCTTAAGCGGAACTGTGATAAACTTCTTGAACCAGACCGGGGCGAAAGGAAGTATTTCGGGAGCCGAGCTGGTAGATAAGGAGAATGCGGCGGCATATAACGGCGCATGGATGGCAGGCAGCTATATCCGTCCGTTCACCGTAGAATTTGCGGCGAAAATAACATTCTGATTCAAGAGGGATTTAATTCTTCTTTATGGTGGAAAAGTAACATTTATACATAAGAATGAAACAAATGTTTCAGCCGGTAAGGCAGGTTTCCGTTAACTTTGCCGATAACGAAAAACAATCAAACAAAACTTTTAATATCCTATACTTCATGAAAACAAATCTTGTTAACCTTGCATTAGGTTTAGCCTTTACAGGAGGCGCTGTTTCTTGTCAGTCACAAAAAAATGACCTGGTTTTCGAACATCAGGGAGATACGGTGACAATCGTACATATTGTCCGTCCCGCTAAATATTTGTTGCTTCCGATTCAGGAGAGCAGCAAGGAAGGACTGGTAAGGCTGGATACTGGGAGCCCCGCAGATACCGATATGGATGTGCGTCTGGCTACAGACAGCGTTGAATATTATGTTCCGTTTGCCTTGCCTCAGGGAAGTGAGGAAGCTACTGTCATTATAAAGAAGGTGGCGGCAGATGCGCTGTGTTGGGACAGCATCCGGGTTTCGGATACATTTGATACGGCAAACAGGGATAAGTTCCGTCCGGTTTATCATCACACTCCGCTTTATGGCTGGATGAATGATGCCAACGGACTGGTTTATAAAGACGGTGAATATCACCTTTATTTTCAATATAATCCATACGGCTCCGTATGGGGAAATATGCACTGGGGACATTCCGTGAGCAAGGATTTGGTTCATTGGGAGCATCTTGACCCGGCGATTGCCCGTGATACATTGGGGCATATCTTTTCGGGAAGTGCCATTGTGGATAAACATAACAGCGCAGGCTACGGTGAAAATACAATTGTCGCTTTTTATACTTCGCACCGTAATATACCCGGTGGGCAGAGCCAGGTGCAAAGTATGGCATACAGTACGGACAACGGGCGTACTTATACGAAGTATGAACAGAATCCGGTTCTTACTCCGTTTGACGGACTACAGAATTTCCGTGACCCGAAGGTCTTTTGGTATGAACCCGAACAGAAATGGATTATGATTGTCAGTGCGGACAAGAATATGCGTTTTTATTCATCTGCCAACTTGAAGCAATGGGAATACATGAGTGAGTTTGGAGAAGGATTTGGTCCTCAGCCCAATCAGTTCGAATGTCCGGATTTCATCCAACTGCCTGTAGATGGTGACCGGACCAGGATGAAATGGGTGATGATTGTCAATATCAATCCGGGATTTGTCTATGGAGGCAGCGGTACGATGTATTTTACAGGAGACTTTGACGGGCATCAGTTTGTATGTGATACGAAACCCGAGGTGGTGAAATGGCTCGACTGGGGAAAAGACCATTATGCCACTGTTTGTTTCTCGAATACCGGCGACCGTGTCATTGCCGTACCTTGGATGAGCAACTGGCAGTATGCTAACTATACTCCTATACAACAGTTCCGCAGTGCCAATGCTTTGCCGCGTGAGCTGAGTCTGTATACGGGAGAAGACAAACAGCTTTATCTGAGTGCCGCACCGGTAAAGGAAACGGAGCACTTGCGGAAAGATTCTAAAAAGCTGGATGATTTTACAGTAAATGGCGAGAAGCGTTTAGAAACACTTTTTGAAAATAACGACGGCGCTTTTGAACTGGAATTGCAACTGGTGTCGGCTGGTAAAGAGGCTGGTTTTGAATTGCTGAACAGTTTGGGTGAGAAGGTGAAGATTTATTTGGACGCTTCGGAGGGACGTGTGGTAATGGACCGTGCGGAAAGTGGTATTGTAGATTTTGGCAAGAAGGTAAAACCGCATGATTTGGATACTGAAGAAAGTTATGCTCGTTATAAAGAGGTTACGGTGAATTATAAAAATGATTTTGCTTTGGGGACTTGGGCTCCGATAAACACCGCGAAGGCACATAAAATTCAAGTTTTTGTGGATAATGGAAGTGTGGAGTTGTTTGTTGACGGTGGCCGCGTTGCCATGACTAATCTGGTATTCCCGAATGAACCTTATAACTCTTTGCGTTTTTATAGTAAAGGAGGAGAGATGAAGATTTCAAATTTCACAATATATAAGTTAGGTTTGTAAACTAAGTATAAAGCCATGAATAGCAATAAAAATCTGTATGCCAAATTAATTCCGGTGATGCTGTGTTTCTTCGCCATGGGATTTGTAGACCTGGTGGGGATTGCATCGAATTATGTAAAAGCGGATCTGGATCTGACAGACTCTCAAGCCAATATATTTCCTTCCTTGGTCTTCTTCTGGTTCCTGATTTTCTCCGTACCTACAGGTATTCTGATGAATAAGATAGGGCGTAAGAAGACAGTTCTTCTGAGTCTGATTGTCACTTTTGCCTCTTTGCTGCTCCCTATATTCGGCGACGGCTATACGCTTATGTTGATTTCTTTCTCTTTACTGGGTATCGGTAATGCATTGATGCAAACCTCTTTGAATCCGTTGCTGAGTAATATTATTGCGGGGGAAAAGTTGGCAAGTACATTGACTTTCGGTCAGTTTGTAAAAGCTATTGCTTCCTTTCTTGCCCCTTACATTGCCATGTGGGGAGCGATGCAGGCTATTCCTACTTTCGGGCTTGGCTGGCGGGTATTATTTCCTGTTTATATGGTGATAGCCGTTTTTGCCATCGTGTTGTTGGGGCTGACTCCTATTGAGGAAGAGAAACCCGATAAAGCGTCCGGCTTCAAAGCGTGCTTTTCCTTGTTGGGAAAACCGTTTATTCTCTTGTCTTTCATTGGGATCATGTGCCATGTCGGTATTGATGTCGGTACGAATACAACGGCTCCTAAAATCTTGATGGAGCGTTTGGATATGACATTGGCTGAGGCCGGTTTTGCAACAAGTCTTTATTTTATTTTCCGTACGGTGGGTTGCTTCCTCGGAGCCTTTATCTTGCAAAAGGCTTCTGCAAAGTCTTTCTTTGCTCTCAGTGTCGTGTTCATGTTGCTGGCAATGGTGGGATTATTTATATTCCATTCGGAAACAATTATTTATATTTGCATTGCCATGATTGGTTTCGGTAACTCCAATGTGTTCTCTATTATATTCTCGCAGGCATTGTTTGCCATGCCCGAAAAGAAAAATGAAGTTTCCGGATTGATGATTATGGGGCTGTTCGGCGGTACGGTATTTCCGTTGGCCATGGGAGTTGCCAGTGATGCCATGGGGCAGAGTGGCGCTGTGGCGGTGATGACTGTCGGAGTTATCTATTTGTTGATGTATACCTTGAAAATAAAGAAATGATTTTAATTGTAAACAGTAAATAATATCATGAATCAAATCATCGTAGGAATGGGTGAGGCACTATGGGATGTGCTGCCCGAAGGAAAGAAAATTGGTGGTGCTCCGGCAAACTTCGCTTATCATGTGTCACAATTCGGTTTTGACAGCCGGGTGGTCAGTGCGATTGGCGATGACAAGCTGGGTAATGAGATACTTGAGAATTTTGATGGCAAGAACTTGAAGTATCAGATAGAGAAAGTGCCTTATCCCACAGGAACCGTACAGGTGGAACTGGACCCTAATGGGGTACCTATGTATGATATAAAAGAAGGGGTGGCTTGGGATAATATACCTTTTACACCTGCTTTGGAAGAGTTGGCAAAGAATACCCGTTCCGTATGCTTCGGCTCGTTGGCACAGCGTAGTGTGGTTTCAAGGGAAACAATCAATCGTTTTCTGGATGTGATGCCCGAAGGAGAAGGACAATGTAAAATTTTCGATGTGAATTTGCGCCAAGGTTTCTATACGAAGGAGATTCTTTGCAACTCGATGAAAAAATGTAATATTTTAAAGATTAATGACGAGGAGTTGGTCACTGTGAGCCGTATGTTCGGTTATCCCGGCATAGACTTGCAGGATAAATGCTGGATTCTGTTGGCGAAATATAATCTGAAGATGTTGATTTTAACGTGTGGTGTCAATGGCAGTTATGTCTTTACTCCGGGTGAGATTTCATTTGTAGAGACTCCGAAGGTGGAGGTGGCCGATACGGTAGGTGCGGGCGATTCGTTCACGGCGACTTTTGTAGCTGCTATTTTGAAGGGAAAGCCGGTTGCCGAGGCGCATAAACTGGCTGTTGAGGTTTCTGCATACGTATGTACGCAAAACGGGGCTATGCCTGAGTTGCCGGCTCGTTTAAAGAATGAGTTGATTTAAATTTTAATGATTGCGGATACTCATTCAAATTGGATTGGAAATCATATTCTCTGAGGCTGTATCGCGAAGAACCTGTAAATACAAAGTAGATGTAATCAGGTTCTTCGCGATGTTCTTTTTTTTACTTTCTCTTGCAGATGTTTGTTTTATTAGCGGTTACCTTTTATCTTTGTTATCTATAAATACCTTGAGGAACATGAAAAAACATCTTTTGTTTTTGATTTTATGCCTTATGGGAATTCTGACATCGTGCAGTCAGAAACATACGCGCTATTACATTGGTGTTTCACAATGTAGTGATGACGAATGGCGGCATAAAATGAATCATGAAATTGTACGTGAAGCCTTGTTTTATGATGGGGTGGAGGTGGAGATCCGTACCGCGAAAGATAATAACCGGAATCAGATAGAAGATATCAACTATTTTATTGACAGGAAAGTTGATTTATTGATTGTCGCTCCGAATGAGGCGGCGGCTGTCACTCCTGTTGTGGAGAAGGCATACGGGCTGGGAATACCTGTTGTGGTAATTGACCGTAAGATTTTGTCGGACCGTTATACGGCTTTTGTGGGCGCTGATAATTGTGAGATTGGCAAAGATGTGGGACAATATATTGTGAACCGTTTGGGTGGAAAAGGGAAGATTTTGGAGATAACGGGACTGGAAGGTTCCACTCCGGCTATGGAGCGTCATAGAGGATTGGCGGATGCCTTGAAGGCAGAGCCTGGAATAGAAATTGCCGCCAGCGTGGACGGAGCCTGGCTGCAAAGTGTGGCTGGGGAGAAAATGGATTCCATACTTCAAGACAATAAGGGTATAAATCTGGTTTTTGCCCAAAATGACCGCATGGCTGTCGGGGCTTATTTGTCGGCCAGACAGCGACAGTTGGAAAAGGAAATGTTGTTTGTCGGTATTGATGCGTTGCCTGGCAAGGGGTATGGAGTGGAGCAGGTACTGGAAGGGGTGTTGGATGCCACTTTTATTTACCCTACCGGAGGAGATAAAGTGATGCAGGTGGCGATGGATATTTTGGAGAAGCGTCCGTATGAACGGGATACTAAGTTATCAACAGCCCTTGTTGATAAAACGAATGCCCGTGTCATGCAGTTGCAGACAGACCACATTGCCGAACAGGACGGAAAGATAGAACGGCTGAATAATCAGGTGGACGAATATTGGTCAAGATACTCTGCCCAGACCATGTTTCTGTATGCATGTCTGATTATCCTGTTACTGTTTGCTGCCTTATTGGCGATCATCGTCCGTGCGTATTGGACAAAGAACCGGATGAACATGGAGTTATCCCGTCAAAAGAAACAATTGGAGGAACAACGCGACCAACTGATCAGCCTCTCCAAGCAGTTGGAAGAGGCGACTCATGCCAAGCTGGTCTTCTTTACGAATGTTTCTCATGATTTCCGTACTCCGCTTACTTTGGTTGCCGATCCGGTGGAACAGCTTTTAGAGGATAAAGACTTGACCTCTAAGCAACGATCCTTATTGAAAGTGGTACATAAGAATGTGAATATTCTGTTGAGGCTGGTCAACCAGATTCTTGATTTCCGTAAGTATGAAAATGGTAAACTGGAGTTGGTGAGAACCAATATGGACCTGCGTGCGCAATTACAGGAATGGAGCCATGCATTTCAAACATTGGCTTTGAGAAAGCATATCCATTTTGTTCTGGACGTGGACGATGACCGGACAGACTGTCTGATGGCGTTGGATGCCGAAAAGATGGAACGTGTCTATTTTAATTTATTGTCCAATGCGTTTAAGTTTACCCCGGAGAATGGAACTATCACTGTCACACTTTCTACTTTAATAAAGGAGGAAAATAGAAGATATGTCCGTCTGGTAGTTGCTGATACCGGTTCGGGAATCTCTGTCCGGCACATCCGGCATATTTTCGACCGCTTTTATCAGATGGATGTGAACCATGCGGGCTCAGGTATTGGTCTTGCTTTGGCAAAGGCTTTTGTCGAGTTGCACGGCGGGGTGATAACGGTGGACAGTGTGGAAGGAAAAGGAACAGTGTTTACGGTGGATATTCCTATGGAGATAGTGGAGGGGCAGTCTGTAGATCGGATACAGGAACCGCACACTACACAGCCGACGGTGGTGGAGGAATTGGAGGAGACGGAAACAGAAGAACGGCTTCCGGATGAGAATAAGGAATGCATCTTGATAATTGACGATAATGCGGATGTACGTGGCTATGTGAAATCATTATTGAAAGAGGAATATACGGTGATAGAGGCTGCCGACGGACATGCCGGATTAAAGAAAGCTATGAAATATGTGCCTGATGCCATTATCTGTGATGTGATGATGCCGGTGATGGACGGATTGGAATGTTGCAGGAAGCTGAAAATGGAATTACAGACTTCTCATATTCCGGTGATGTTGCTTACTGCCTGTTCTTTGGATGAACAGCGGATACAGGGGTTTGAATGTGGAGCGGATTCTTATATTTCCAAACCTTTTAATTCCAAATTGTTATTGGTGCGTCTTCGGAATCTGATTGATAACCATAAGCGGTTGAAACAGTTTTTCGGAGATAAGATTACTTTGTCTAAAGAGTCTGTAAGCGAGGTGGATAAAGGATTTGTGGAGCGCTTCAGAGAGCTGATAGAAGCAAATTTGACAGATTCTGAGTTAAGTGTGGAAGAATTAGGCAGTAAGATGGGATTAAGCAGGGTGCAGCTTTATCGTAAGATTAAGTCACTTACCAATTATTCTCCCAATGAACTGGTGCGTATTGCCAGATTAAAGAAAGCTGCTTCTTTGTTGGCTTCTTCTGAGAAAACCATATCCGAGATAACGTATGAGGTAGGTTTTACATCTCCTTCTTATTTTACCAAGTGTTACAAGGAATATTTCGGAGAAAGTCCTACGGATTTCTTGAAACGCAGAGGATAATTGTGGGGGCGGACACGCAGCTCCGCCCCTACAAGGAATACTTTAAATCAGTGTTGATAAATCTTTTTCGGCTACAAAAGAGAGATTATTAAGAATAATCACTTCCCTTGCTCTGTCCGGATTGTCTGTCCGGAAAATCAAGATGCCTTTATTTCCTAACAGGAAGGAATACAGATAAGTAATGCCTATTTGGGCTTCACTGAAAATGGTGATGGCGTCTGCCGCCCGCCCCGGCTGATTGTCTAGTGTGATGGCGAACACATCGGAGAGTGCCACGGAGATTCCTGCCTCTTTCAGCGTCTCGTATGCGCGTTTGGGTTCCGAGCAGATGATACGGTAAATGCCATACTCTACTGTATCGGCAATGGTAGAGGCAATCAGCTGTATGCCTGCTTCTTTCAATAAGTTCAATACTTTCTGTAGTGTCCCCGATTTGTTTTCGATGAAGACGGATAATTGTTGTATAGTCATAAACTTATTTTTTAAAAGGTTTTACGTAAGTCTTTCACACGGACTGCTTTACCTTCCGATTTAGGCAGTGCTCCTTTGGGTACCAGTTTCACACGTGGGGTAACCAATATCTCATCTTTCAGTTGGCGGGTAATTTCCCGGGTCAATGCTTGCAGGCGTCCATAGTCATCGGTGAACAGTTGGCTCAATTCCACTTCTACAGTCATTTCGTCATTAGATTCGGCGGTTTCGAGTGTGATCAGATAGTCACTGCCCAATTCTTTGAATTGCAATAAAATCGTTTCAATCTGAATGGGGAAGATATTGACCCCTTTCAGGATAATCATATCGTCGCTGCGCCCTTTCATTCTGTCCAGACGTTTGTGATGGCGGCCGCAGGGGCATTCCCCCGGCAGAATGCGGGTCAGATCACGGGTACGGTATCTCAATAACGGCATCGCCTCGCGGTTGATGGTGGTCAGTACCAGTTCGCCCACTTCACCCTCGGGCACAGGTTCCAATGTGTCGGGGTCGATGATTTCTACGATATAATAGTCTTCCCATATATGCAATCCGTTTTGTTCCTGGCATTCAAAAGCCACACCGGGACCGCACATTTCGGACATACCGAAAGAGTTGTAGGCTTTTACACCCAGCATATCTTCGATGCGGCGGCGTTGTTCTTCGGAATGAGGTTCCGCTCCTATGATCAATGTTCTCAATTTGGTGTCACGACGCGGATCAATCCCCATTTCCTGCATTACCTCGTACATACGGGCTGCGTAACTGGGAATGGCGTGCAAGGCGGTGGTTCCGAAATCGGAGATGAATTTCAACTGGCGTTTGGTGTTTCCGGCAGCGGCAGGTACAGTCAGCATTCCCAGCCTTTCAGCACCATATTGAAAGCCCAGCCCGCCGGTGAACATTCCATAGCCGGAAGAGTTCTGGAAAATATCTCCCGGACGTAATCCTACCATATAAAGACAGCGGGCCACTGCATTAGCCCATTCGTCAAGGTCTTTTTGGGTATGCAGAATGACAGTGGGATTTCCGGTTGTTCCACTGGATGAGTGAAGGCGGACTGTTTTTTCCAAAGGTACGGACGCCAGTCCGAAAGGATAAGTGTCACGTAGATCTTGTTTGGTGGTAAACGGGATTTTCTGTAAATCATCCAATGAACGGATATCTTCCGGACTCAGATGATTTTCGGCAAACCGTTGTTTATAGAAAGGGGAATTCATGCAATGGCGGACAGTCTTTTGCAGTCGTTCCAATTGTAGTTTCTCAATTTCGGGTCGTGTCAGGGTCTCTAACTCTTTGTGTAAATACATAGCATTTCCTGTTTAGTTGGTTATCAGTCCGACAAAAATAGAAAAAAATATAATGCGGTTGGGAATAAGCTGACAAAATATGTATCTTTGGAGGATTTTAATTTGAAAATGTGATGAAAAAGACATTGTTTGTAATAGGTATGCTGTTATGTGGGCTTTCATTGTACGCTCAGGATATGAAAACTCTTTTTATTGCCATGCCCGATTCGGTGGCTCCTTTATTGACAAAGGTAAATCGTGAGGATTGTGTGGATTTTCTGGCAAGCAATATGAAAGCGGAAGTGAAAAATCGTTTTGGCAAAGTATCTGAACTGAAAAGACTGACGGATGATTATTTGTTTCTGCAAACCACCGGAAGTAGCTCTATGGAAATGAAACTGTTACCCTTGAATGATTCTGTAAAGGTGATTTGTGTAGTGAATACTGTTTGCGGTCCGGCTTGTGATAGTGAAGTTCGTTTTTATAATACGGACTGGCAGCAACTGGCGAAGGAGGATTTTATTCAGCTTCCCTCCGTCGGGGCTTTTTATCTGCCGGTGGATACGCTGACCGATGAGGCTTATGCCGCGATTAGAGAGAAGGCGGATATGGAGTTGGTGAAAGCCACTTTATCAGAAGACAAACCTATTATTTCTTTTACTTATACTACTCCGGATTATCTGGCAAAGACGGAACGGGAAAAATTGGTTGTATACATCAGGAAAGAACCTGTAGTGTATGAATGGAAGGGGGGAAAGTATAATGATGTATCTTTGAAATAAAGGTGGATACGTATGATAAAATAAAAGGCTGCAAACTTATCGGGTTGCAGCCTTTTATTTTGGAACTTATGTATAAGTTACAAATTACTTTTTCATACGGTTGCCGTAGCGGCTCATGAACTTGTCTACACGACCAGCTGTATCTACTAACTTGGATTTACCAGTGTAGAACGGGTGTGATGTATTAGAAATTTCCAGTTTTACCAACGGATAAGTTTCACCTTCGAATTCGATGGTTTCTTTTGTGCTACAAGTTGAACGTGACAAAAATACATCACCGTTTGACATGTCTTTGAATACTACGGGACGATAGTTTTCAGGATGAATACCTTTTTTCATTTCTGTATATTATTTTATTGTTATTATTTTTTTTACTTGTCTGGTAAACAATATTGGGTGTAATGGTCCATTTTGGACCGCAAAGATACTGCTTTTCTTTGAAATAGAAAAAACTTCGGGCTGTTTTTTCTTCTAAAAGCCTTATTTTCTTCTTTTATAGTATTGTAAGGTAGACATTACAATATAATCAGTTTGTATGTTTTAGTGAAGAAAATAGTTAATAAAATCATTTTTTATGAGATATTTTTGGTGTGAACTTGCCATAGTTAGCGCATTTATGATTACTTTTGCAGTGGAATTTAATTCACTAACAATTATAAATATTAGAACAATGGTTAATTACAAAGATTTAGGTCTGGTAAACACTAGAGATATGTTTGCTAAGGCTATCAAAGGTGGATATGCAATTCCTGCATTCAACTTCAACAATATGGAACAGATGCAGGCTATCATCAAAGCTGCAGTAGAAACAAAATCTCCGGTTATTTTGCAGGTTTCAAAAGGTGCTCGTCAGTATGCTAACGCTACTTTGTTGCGTTACATGGCTCAGGGTGCTGTAGAATATGCAAAAGAATTAGGTTGTGCAAAACCTGAAATCGTTCTTCACCTTGACCACGGAGATACTTTCGAAACTTGCAAGAGCTGTATCGACTCAGGTTTCTCTTCTGTAATGATCGACGGTTCTCATCTGCCTTATGAAGAAAACGTAGCTTTGACTAAGAAGGTGGTTGACTACGCTCATCAGTTTGATGTAACTGTAGAAGGTGAATTGGGTGTATTGGCCGGTGTGGAAGATGAAGTTTCTTCTGATCATCATACTTATACTGACCCTGAAGAAGTAATTGATTTTGCTACTCGTACAGGTTGCGACTCATTGGCTATCTCTATCGGTACTTCTCACGGTGCATACAAATTTACTCCGGAACAGTGCCACATTGATCCTGCTACAGGTCGTATGGTTCCTCCTCCTTTGGCATTCGAAGTATTGGATGCTGTAATGGAAAAACTTCCGGGATTCCCCATCGTTCTTCATGGTTCTTCATCAGTTCCTCAGGAAGAAGTTGAAACAATCAACAAGTATGGTGGTGCATTGAAGGCTGCTATCGGTATCCCTGAAGAAGAATTGCGCAAGGCTGCCAAGTCTGCTGTTTGCAAAATCAACATTGACTCAGACTCTCGTTTGGCTATGACTGCTGCTATCCGTCAGACTTTTGCTGAAAAACCGGCAGAATTCGACCCGCGTAAGTACTTAGGTCCGGCTCGTGACAATATGGAAAAACTGTACAAGCACAAAATTATTAACGTGCTGGGTTCAGACAATAAATTGGCTGAATAATTAATTCATCCTATATAATAAGGTAAAGGCTGCTTTCGGAGGTGAAGGCAGCCTTTTACTTTATCCGTCATAAACGCTGAAGGGTTCTCAACTACTATAGGGTAATGAAGCATTTACCGCATAGTAGTTGCCCAACTACTGCATAGTAATGCACCCACTACTATGCAGTAGTCAATTCTGGTTTCTATACTGCAAAGGCGACAGCCCCGTATGCTTCTTGAAATAACGCCCAAAGAAGGACTGGTCCGGAAAGCAAAGCTGATTGGATATTTCCTGCACGCTTAAGTTCGTTGATTTCAATAACACTTTGATTTCCAGAATGACATGCTTGTCTATGATGCTTTTGGCGGTGGTGTTTGTCACATTCTGTATCACAGTAGATAAGTATCTGGGAGTGATAAACAACTTGTTGGCATAAAAAGAGACTTCACGCTGGGTGGTGCAATGCTTGTGTACCAACTGGATAAACCGCTTGAACAGCTCTTCCTGCCGGCTGATACCTTCGGGACGTTTCATGAGAAACAGGCGATGAGTCTTGTCGTAGATATCCAACAGGAAACTCTGGATATAATTCTTCAGGATTTGCTGGCGGAAACAGTTGTCCCGGTCGTGATAAAGGTCTTCAACGCCCGAAGCAAGCCCGTTGATGCTCCGCGTGCGCTCCTCAGGAAGGGTTACGCAAGGGTTCTCCTTGAGGAAACGGAAGAAGGAAAGGTCAAGGCGCGCCGTCAATATGCGCGAGAAAGCGATATATGAGATGGTGAAATCGGGGCTGATATTGGTGAAATTGACAATTGTGTCCGGCAGCAAAACTACTTGCGTATTAGGCGCCAGCTCATACTCCTGCAAATCAATCATGATATGCGCATGTCCCTCCCGGCAGAAAAGGATAGCCGTGTCTTCTAGCTTCATCAAACGGTTCGCCCAGCCGGCAAAGTGGCCGGTCCCCGATACAAAGGGCTCTTCATTAGTGGTGTGTAAAATTTCCATTCTTGTTCTTATTTTGACGCGAATTTAAATGTTTTTTTGATATAATGAGTTGTTTGTTCCTGTTTTGAACATTTGCCGCTACGAATTGAACGCTTGGGGATGAGAAATTCCAACTACCTTTGCCCCGAATTTAAAAAGATTGGAATATGATGACATTGAACAAAAAATGGATGCGACTAATGGTATTGGTTGGTTGTGCTGCTTTGACAGCGTCGTGTAAACAGGCGCCTGTTGCACAAATGGAGGCGGAGTATGCGGTATTAAAGGTATCACCGTCGGACAAAGTTTTGTCTACTACTTATTCGGCTACGATCCGTGGCCGCCAGGATATTGATATTTATCCGCAAGTTTCCGGTTTCCTTACCCGGCTTTGTGTGGAGGAAGGACAGGCAGTGCGTAAAGGGCAAGTCTTATTTATTATTGACCAAGTGCCTTATAAGGCGGCATTGGAAACAGCTGTCGCCAATGTGGAATCGGCGAAAGCCGGACTGGCAACAGCACAGTTGACATACGATAGCAAGAAAGAATTGTTTGCAAAGAAAGTAGTTTCTGAATTTGATTTGAGGACGGCAGAAAACTCATGGCTTACTGCCAAGGCCCAGTTGGCCCAGGCGAAAGCGCAGGAGGTGAGTGCCCGCAATGACCTTTCGTATACAGAAGTGAAAAGTCCTTCGGATGGGGTGATTGGTACATTGCCTTATCGGGTAGGTACATTGGTTAGTGCCAGTTTGCCACAACCGTTGACTACGGTTTCTGATAATTCGGATATGTATGTCTACTTTTCGATGACTGAAAATCAATTGTTGGCTCTGACCCGTCAATATGGTTCCAAAGCAGAAGCGTTGAAAAATATGCCGGAAGTGGAACTGCAATTGAATGACAAGTCTATGTATGGCGAAAAGGGACGCATTGAAACCATCAGTGGGGTGGTAGACCGTAATACGGGTACCGCAAGTCTGCGTGCCGTATTCCCGAATAAGAATGGGTTGCTGTATAGCGGAACATCGGGAAATGTGATTCTTCCGGTTACGATGAAAGGAAGTTTGGTTATTCCTCAGGCTACCACTTTTGAAATTCAGGATATTACATACGTATATAAAGTCGTGGACGGCAAGACACAATCAGCTCCTGTCAGTGTGACCCGTGTAAATGGAGGACAGGAATATATCGTGAACGATGGATTGAAAGAGGGGGATGTCATTGTAGCGGAAGGCGTAGGTTTGCTGCGTGAAGGTACTCCCATTAAAGTAAAACAGAATTAAGAAAGACTATGAATTTAAGAACCTTTATAGAACGCCCCATCCTGTCGGCTGTTATTTCTATTTCGATAGTGGTAGTGGGTATCATCGGGCTGTTCACTTTGCCCGTCGAACAATATCCTGATATTGCTCCGCCTACCATTCAGGTAAGTACCTCTTATTTTGGTGCCAGTGCGGAAACTCTTCAGAAGAGTGTTATCGCTCCGTTGGAGGAAGCGATTAACGGTGTGGAAAATATGACTTATATGACTTCTACCGCTTCAAATGCCGGAGTTGTGGATATCACTGTGTATTTTAAACAAGGGACAGACCCCGATATGGCAGCGGTCAATGTGCAGAACCGTGTATCGAAGGCAACCGGACAGTTACCGGCAGAAGTAACGCAGGTGGGTGTGACTACCTCAAAGCAGCAGACCAGTATTTTGCAGATGTTCTCACTATATAGTCCGGATGATTCGTATGATGAGAAATTCTTGTCCAACTATATCAGTATTAACTTGAAACCTGCTATTCTTCGTATCCAGGGTGTGGGTGATATGATGATTATGGGGGGTGACTATAGTATGCGTATCTGGATGAAGCCTGACGTGATGGCCCAGTATAAATTGATTCCATCGGATGTGACCCAAGTGTTGGCTGAACAGAATATTGAATCGGCTACCGGTTCATTCGGAGAAAACTCTGATGAAACTTATCAATATACAATGAAGTATAAAGGGCGTCTGATTACTCCGGAAGAGTTTGGGGAAATTGTGATCCGGTCTTCGGATAATGGCGAAGTGTTGAAGCTGAAAGAAATTGCCGATATAGAGATGGGCGAGGAAAGCTATGCCTATCATGGGGCTATGAATGGTCATCCTGGTATTTCCTGTATGATTTTTCAGACGGCAGGATCGAATGCGACAGAAGTAAACAATAATATTGATGCCTTTTTGGAAGAAGCAAGGAAGGATCTGCCCAAAGGGGTGGAGATGGTTCAGGTTATGAGCTCCAATGACTTTTTGTATGCATCTATCCATGAGGTGATAAAAACCTTGTTCGAGGCCATTTTTTTGGTAATCTTAATTGTATATGTATTTTTGCAGGATATCCGTTCTACTATTATTCCGTTGGTGGGGATCATCGTGTCCTTGATTGGTACATTTGCTTTTATGTCCATAGCAGGATTCAGTATCAACCTGATTACCCTGTTTGCTTTGGTGTTGGTGATCGGTACGGTGGTGGATGATGCCATTGTTGTCGTCGAGGCGGTGCAGGCGCGTTTTGATGTGGGATATCGTTCTTCTTATATGGCTAGTATTGATGCGATGAAGGGGATTAGCAATGCGGTCATCTCTTCTTCGTTGGTATTTATGGCTGTGTTTATTCCGGTTTCGTTTATGAGTGGAACTTCGGGTACTTTCTATACTCAGTTTGGTTTGACTATGGCGGTTGCCGTAGGTATCTCTGCCGTCAATGCACTGACTTTGAGTCCGGCGCTGTGTGCTTTGTTCTTGAAACCGTATATCAATGAGGATGGAACGGAAAAAAACAATTTTGCAGCACGTTTCCGTAAAGCGTTCAATGCTGCTTTCGATGCAATGATTGAACGATATAAGAAAGGGGTATTGTTCTTTATCAAACGCAAATGGATGGTATGGACACTTCTTGCGGCCTCGGTAGTACTATTGGCTTTCTTGATGAATACAACTAAAACCAGTTTGGTGCCTGATGAAGACCAGGGGGTTGTATTTGTGAATGTCAGCACGGCGGCAGGTAGTTCATTGAAAACGACTAATGACGTAATGATGCGTATTGAAAAGCGCATGATGGATATTCCTCAGGTGCTGCATGTGCAGCGTGTGGCAGGTTATGGTCTGCTAGCCGGACAGGGTAACTCTTTTGGTATGTTGATTCTGAAACTGAAACCTTGGGATGAGCGTGAAGGAAAGGAAAATGATGTTCAGGCAGTAATCGGACAGGTATATGGCCGTACGGCAGACATCAAGGATGCCAGTATATTTGCTATTTCTCCGGGTATGATTCCGGGGTATGGTATGGGTAATGCGTTGGAACTCCATATGCAGGATAAACAAGGTGGTGATGTGGGCACTTTCTTCAATACCACTCAACAATATCTGGGTGCTCTGAACCAACGTCCCGAGATCGCGATGGCATACTCTACTTTTGATATCCGTTATCCGCAATGGACGGTAGAAGTGGATGCGTCCAAATGTAAGCGTGCCGGTATCACTCCGGATGCTGTGCTAAGCACATTGTCCGGCTATTATGGTGGGCAGTATGTTTCAAATTTTAATCGTTTCTCTAAAGTATATAAGGTTATGATTCAGGCAGATCCGAAGTATCGTGTGGATGAAAGCTCGTTGAATAATATCTTTGTGCGTATGTCTAATGGCGAGATGGCTCCTCTCAGCCAGTTTGTGACATTGACCCGCAGTTATGGGGCAGAATCGCTGAGCCGTTTCAATATGTTCAATTCTATTGCTGTAAATGCAATGCCTGCCGAAGGGTATAGTACCGGTGATGCCATCCGTGCCGTTCAGGAAACTGCCGTACAGGCACTTCCCAAAGGTTTTGGGTACGACTTTGGTGGTATTACCCGTGAAGAGACCGACCAGGGAGGTACTACCATTATCATCTTTGCTATCTGTTTCTTGATGATTTATCTGATTTTAAGTGCACTTTATGAAAGTTTCCTCATTCCGTTTGCGGTGTTGTTGTCTGTTCCGTTTGGGCTGATGGGTAGCTTCCTGTTTGCGAAGATGATGGGACTGGAGAACAATATTTATTTGCAGACCGGTTTGATTATGTTGATAGGTTTGCTTGCTAAGACTGCCATTTTGCTGACCGAGTACGCTACCGAGCGTCGTAAGGCAGGTATGAGCCTGACTTCCGCTGCACTTTCTGCCGCCAAAGCCCGCTTGCGTCCTATTCTGATGACGGCACTGACTATGATTTTCGGTCTGTTCCCGTTGATGGTTGCCAGTGGAGTAGGTGCTAATGGAAACAGTTCGCTGGGAACAGGTACTGTGGGTGGAATGGTGATCGGTACGCTGGCGTTGCTGTTTATTGTACCTTCTTTGTTTATCGTATTCCAATATTTACAGGAAAAGGTACGTCCTATTCAGTTTCAGCCGGCGGCCGATTGGCAGATTCAAGAGGAATGTGTAGAAGCAAAAGAAGAGAGACAACACCACATCGAAAGCAAAAACGAAGAGAAAAAATGAAAAAACAGATCATCACTCTGACTGTCGCAGCGCTCACACTGAGTAGCTGCGGCATATATACCCAATATAAACCTGCAACCGAAGTGCCCGATAATTTGTATGGGGAAGAGGTGGCAGTTGCTGATACCGTGGATAATATCGGCAATCTGAGCTGGCAGGAGATTTTTACAGATCCGCGGCTTCAGGAATTGATAGAGCAAGGCTTGCGGAACAATACGGATTTGCAGTCAGCACAATGGCGTGTGAAAGAGGCGGAAGCTGCTATGCTGTCAGCCAAATTGGCTTATCTGCCTTCTTTCGCTCTGTCACCTCAGGGGACAGCAAGTAGTTTTGACAAAGGAAAAGCTGTACAAACTTATACTTTACCGGTGGCGGCAAGTTGGGAAATTGATATTTTCGGCCGCATCCGTAATGCGAAACGCCAGGCGAAAGCATTGCTGGAACAGAGCCGTGACTATAAACAGGCTGTCCGGACACAGCTGATAGCCGGTATAGCTAATACTTACTATACCTTGCTGATGCTGGACAATCAGCTGGCCATTTCTGTCCGGACTGAAAAGTCCTGGAAAGAAACCGTAGATGCAACCCGTGCTCTGATGGAAGCCGGATTGGCAAATGAAGCTGCCGTTTCACAAATGGAAGCTACATATTATACTATATGTACTTCAGTTCTTGATCTGAAAGAACAAATTAACCAGGTAGAAAACAGTTTGTCGTTGTTGTTGGCTGAATCTCCTCATGCTATTGAGAGAACGGGCACATGGGACAGTTCTTATATGATGAAGGAACATTTCCCGGTAGGCATCCCTGTGCAAATGCTTGCCAACCGTCCCGATGTACGCAGTGCGGAGCGTTCGTTGGAAGCAGCTTTCTATGCCACAAATCAGGCTCGTTCCGCCTTTTATCCTTCTATTGTTTTAAGTGGAAGTGCGGGATGGACTAATTCAGCAGGAAGTATGATTGTCAATCCGGGCAAGTTCATTGCAACGGCTGTAGCTTCGTTGACCCAGCCACTGTTTAATAAAGGTGCGAACATAGCACAGCTAAAGATAGCTAAAGCTCAGCAAGAAGAAGCCAAACTGAGTTTTCAACAGGCTTTGTTGAATGCAGGAAGTGAAGTGAACGAGGCTTTGGTGAAATATCAGACGGCCCGTGATAAATCAGTTTATTATGATAAACAAATAAATTCATTAAATAAAGCTTTGGAAAGTACCTCTTTGCTGATGCAACATGGGAATACGACTTATCTGGAAGTTTTGACGGCTCAGCAGACTTTGCTTAATGCGGAGTTAACTCAGGTTGCTAACCGTTTTACTGAAATGCAAGGCGTAATCAATCTCTATCAGGCATTGGGTGGAGGTCGTGACTAATTTAGCATACTGTTATCTTCAACGTGTTGAAGAAAGAGAACGCTGCTCTCCGTGAGGAAAGCAGCGTTCTTTTATGGTTGTCAAGGTTCCACTATAACACAAACCGGATTGGATTCTTCATTGATTTCCTGTAAAAAGCTTAGCTTTCCTTCTTGGACAATTCCCGGATTTTTATCCATCCATTCGTCTATTTTCCCTATCTCCAATAAAGCGGCATACTCTCCTTCTTCTGTACAAGTGATGGGATAGAAAGGCATGAAATGCGTCAGGTCATCTGTCAGCCCCACATTGGCATCATTCATATAAGTAATATGTTTTTCTTTGTCGTAAATACCGTAGAAGGGTTTTCTCTTGTCGTATAATTCCTGTAGAGATATAAAGAAGAGATGTTTGGGAGTTTCCAGAATACCGGTTATAACGATGTAGTTGTCTGTATCCTCTTTTTGTCCCATTTTTTCAGCCGGGAAATGCCATTGCCCGGTATGGAAAGTGGTATGGACAGTAGCTTCGTGTCCTTTAATGTCGTAGATTGTGTCATTGAACGCTTTTCTGAAACGTATGCTGCCGTTGCTCAGCCAAAGTGAAGGCTGGTCTATAGGAAGAACAGTCATTGTTCCATCCTGATAATTTATATATATTAACCCTCCTATGTTGGCGTTGCCGGGTAATTGCTTGAATACGTTGATGCTGGATATCTGGTCCATGCCCATAGGATCACCCGGATTGGCAAATTCCGGCAATGAGTCTTTTACTTCTCCCTGTTCGTTGAAGTAAAGTAACGCACTTGTTTGCGGTTGTCCTATTCCTTCTCCATAATGAGCAAGAATAAGGGAGTCGGAAAAAGTAAAGTAAAGGGATGGGGAAATCTTTTGTGGTAGGTGTACTTGCCCTAGATAGTTACCTTTTGTATCGTATTTTACCAACTTGTCGGGTTGGCGATAAAAGTAGAGATGGTTGGTATGGGGGTGAATAAAGCAGCTGGCATTGCTGTAGCCTTGTGGATCTTCTCCTTTGTGCCCGATGCTGCCAAGATATTTTCCGGTTTGCTTGTTGAATGACAGGCATCGTCCGTTGGTAGAGACAAAGATATGGTCTTTAGATAACTTGATGGAATAGGAGTTGCCAATCAGGGATGAGTCTGTTGTTTCCAAAGGGATATAACGGATTTGTTTTCCCAATTGGGAGGTCTTTAATTCTGTGAGGTGTTCCAGACTTACGGCAATGTCAATTGCATTCGGGTCATTCGCTTTGTTTTGGGGAGTACAGGAGCCTAATAATAGGAGTAGGCCGCCCAGCATGATTTGCTTCTTCATAGTAGTATTGTTTTATGGAAGAAAAGAAGTTGTTTGCATGGGCAACTTCTTTTCTTTGTGTTTAAATGATGTTGTGTTTATTATCTTGCAGCAAAAAACAAGGAGTTTCCTGTAGCTATTCTTGCGGTAGCAATACCTTGTGCATCAGGAGTGACAGTCATGGAGGTTCCGTTTTGCAGGCTCAAAACAGCCGTTCCGTCTTCGTTCATTTTCACAAGTTCGAAGCTCTGTCCGTCGGCTACGGCATTCCATGTATTGTTTTCTTTGTTATAGACCAAATCTACAGATTTGTCTTCTCCTTTTTTGGTAATGGTATAACCGTTTTCGTTGGTTTTTACCAAGTATTCGCCATTTTCTCCTTGCACTGTTTTTACTTCACCGATAGAAGCTGTAGGGTTGGAACCGCTCCAGAATTCGATGGAATTTAAAACCAATGCGTCTGCCAGATAAGCAATTTCATAAACAGGGACAATATGGAAAGCGAGAAAGATAAGTTCGTTGACAAACTTGTTGCTTACCCCCTGGTTCCAGTCTTTCAAACTATTCCATAATCCGAAAGAACCGATGCATGATGAAAATAAGACGCTGCCACTCAACATGGCGCAAACAAGAAATGTTTTGCTTTTTTTCATGATCAATAAAGTTAAGTTTATAAAAAGTAATTTTATGACGATTTCCTACAATAAAACGATTTAATCGTCACGCAAAGATAGAACTTTTTTATGGAAAGAGGCTTCTCTACCTAAAAAACTGTATCTTTGTAAGCTGAACATGAAAAACTATTAATCAAAAATCTTATAAAAGAATGAAAGAACAAATTCAAAAAAAGCTCAATGACTCCAAGGTTCTTCGGTGGAGTGTGTTGGCGTTGGTGGCTTTCACCATGCTATGCGGTTATTTTTTGACCGATGTAATGTCCCCCTTAAAACCGATGCTTGAAAAGGAGCTGCTGTGGGATAGTCTGGATTATGGTATTTTTACCAGTGCATACGGTTGGTTCAATGTCTTTGCCTTTATGCTTATTATCGGTGGTATCATTTTGGATAAGATGGGAGTGCGCTTTACTGGTATGGGAGCATGCCTTTTGATGGTGTTGGGCTGTGGGTTAAAATATTATGCTATTTCTACTACATTTGCTGAGGGAAGCACTTTGCTTGGAATGAAAACCCAGGTAGGACTGGCTGCGTTGGGATATGCTATATTTGGTGTCGGTGTAGAGATTGCAGGCATCACGGTCTCAAAAATTATTGTGAAGTGGTTTAAAGGAAAAGAAATGGCTCTGGCCATGGGTATGGAGATGGCGACAGCCCGTTTAGGCACTATGCTGGCTTTGGCTGTTACGGTTCCTATCGCTACTTTCTTTGGTATTACTGATGATGAGGGTGTGTTCCATCCTAATATCCCTGCTCCATTGTTGCTGTGCCTTACTATGCTTTGTATTGGTACGGTAGCATTTTTTATTTATACTTTCTATGATAAGAAACTGGATGCTTCTTTAGAAGAAGAAGGGGCGGAACCTGAAGAGCCTTTCCGTATGAAAGATATTTGGTTGATTGTAACCAATAAAGGATTTTGGCTGATTGCGTTGCTGTGTGTGTTGTTTTATTCTGCCGTATTCCCTTTCTTGAAATATGCTACAGACCTGATGGTGCAGAAATATAATGTAGATCCGGAATTGGCGGGTACTATTCCTAGCCTGTTACCATTGGGAACTTTGTTCCTTACTCCGCTTTTCGGTAATGTGTACGATCGGATAGGCAAGGGAGCTACGCTGATGATCATCGGTTCTGTGCTGTTGATTTTTGTTCATACAATGTTTGCGTTACCTGTCTTGAATGTATGGTGGTTTGCCACTATCATTATGATTATATTGGGGATTGGCTTTTCTTTGGTGCCATCGGCTATGTGGCCCTCTGTTCCTAAAATTATTCCGGAAAAGCAGTTGGGTACAGCTTACGCTTTGATCTTCTGGGTACAAAACTGGGGGTTGATGGGTGTACCTGCTTTGATTGGTTTTGTCTTGAATGAGTATTGCAAAGGACCGGTAGTAGATGGAATGCAGACTTATGATTATACACTTCCCATGTGGATATTTGCAGGCTTTGGTGTGGCTGCATTGTTCTTTGCTTTGTGGCTGAAAGGTGAGAATAAGAAAAAGGGGTATGGATTGGAGGAACCAAATATTAAAAAATAATTGATTGTCTTTTAGTGAAAATGAGGGTGTCCAGTGTATTATGGATACCCTCATTTTGCTATGTAGGGGTGAGATGGAGCTTTAGTCTTTATCAATCTTCACAATTCCTCCAGTATTAGGATTAAAGATCACTCGTGTATTTACTTTTTTATTAAAAAGGTTATCTATCAGACATTCCGTTGTCCCAAATTGTGTAACAGGTAGTTCTCCGTCAAAATAACGTTTGTTTGGAGTGAATACGGTAACCTGAGCTTTTCCCGGAATATTGTAAATAACACCATCCGTCTTCTTTTTTTCTTTGCCTTTCGGATCCATCGGTGGCAATGTTTCTTGGTTGACGATGGAAATATAATAAGGTTCACCGGATAAATTATCGGCATCCAGCATCCCTAGTTTCTTTGAGAAACGGAAAGCTACTTTTTCTTTCATGTCCGCTTCTGGTTTTATGCGGATGGTAAATGATTTTTCTATGCGGTCTGTTGTGCCGGCAAACATTTGCATCATGGCTTGTTCCTGTTCATCCAGATTGTCCAGCATGAGTTTTAAAGCGGCTCCGTCTTTGGGCATATAATCTGCTTGCCCGCGGGTCAGGCTGTTTTTGCTTTCTCGTATATTGTAGATTTCTTTCGCCACCAACTCAGCCATTTTAGCGGTAGAACCGGCTATCAGAATCTCTTCGGTCATAAAACTGCGTGGGTCAATACGTTTTTTGGCCGTATCGGCAACTTTTGTCACAGGTGCTTTCTCTATAGGAGAGGTGGTGTTGATAGCCTTTATGATTCCTTCAGGAGTCAATTCTACCTGTGAGGCCGCACTTTTGTCTTTCAGTTTTACAGCGTATGCATTGTCCGGGTCAGGAATGCCTATGGAATTTACCTTGATACTGTTTATTTCCCAATGTTCTTCCGGTTGGGATGATATGCCTGTAAGGCGCAGATAGCGGTCGGCGTATTGGCAGAATTCTCCGGGCGTGTAGACAACTTTGGTTGCGGTGACTTGCAATTCTATTTCGGTCTTAGGCAAATAATAAACCACTCCTTCTCCCATGGTTCCGGGAGTATATGTACTGACATCTTGTGCGGTGCCGCTTAATGAAACCAGTAACCCTGCTGCGATTAATCCTTTTTTCATATTTCTATATTCTATCATATATGTAAGCAAATATAGCTATTCTTTTGTAAATCTGCCTTTTGTTTCTGTTAATTTCTTCCATGCTGCGGGTAATGCGTCAATAAGATCACTTGAGGTGGTTCCTATTTCTCCTTTTTCTTCCGCTGCAATGTCTCCTGCCAGACCATGTACGTAGACGCCCAGGCGGCATGCATCTTCTTGAGTATATCCTTGTGCCAATAAGGCTGCCAGAATACCGGTCAGCACATCACCGCTGCCGGCGGTTGCCATACCTGGATTCCCGGTGGGATTGAAATAACAATTTCCTTCGGGGGTGACAACTGTGCTCCATGATCCCTTTATAATGATATAGCTTTGCAGATAGGCTGCCAGTTCTTTCGTCTTTGTCAGCCGTTCGTAAGTATCCATGCATTTACCTATCAGTCGTTCCAGTTCCTTTAGATGGGGGGTGAGAATACAGCGCTTCGGCATCCGGCTGAGCCAGTTGCGGTGAGTGCCGAAAATATTAATGGCATCCGCATCCAGCACTAAAGGTACCGGACAACCTTGTATTTGTTCCATCATGGCCAACGCTGTATCTTCTTCTTGTCCCAACCCCGGACCGATGGCTATGGCTTGATAACGGTCTGTATCCACGGGCTCGGCAAAATAATGGTCGTGTATGTCTGTCTGTACAATGGCTTCGGGAACAGTGGTCTGAAGTAAATCATGGTTGTGGATAGGTACATGGACAGTCAGTAATCCCACTCCCGAACGCAGGCAGGCACGGGCAGATAAAATGGATGCTCCTGCCATGCCATAAGATCCTGCGATGAGCAGTGCATGGCCGAAAGCTCCCTTGTGGGCAAATCGTTTCCGCGGTTTGATGAGGCTGCGAATTTCTTCTTCCTCTGTGATATAGTAGGGACTTTGTGCTGTATCAATAAAGTCTTTTTTCAGTTGGATGTCCAATAGTTGCCATTCGCCTACAATGTCTTCGTTTTCGGGGAAAAGAAAGGATAACTTAGGTAGCTGAATGCTGAGAGTGACATCCGCGCGTATCATGTTTTGACGGATATTATAAGTGTTGTCCTCACACATTAATCCTGAAGGTACATCAATGGCTACTACCTGTGCCTTGGATGCATTAATATATTTCACTACGGCAGCAAATCCACCGTTCAGTGGTTTGTTGAGTCCGGAACCGAATAATCCGTCTACTACCAGATGCCTTTCTGTCAGGACTGGAGGATCAAATTGTGTGCTTACTTCAGTAAAGTACACCGAGCCGCATTCTTTTAACCGTTCAAGATTGGTCTGACATTCTTCCGACAGTTTTCCTTTGGTGTTAAACAGAAAGACTTCTACGTGATAGTTTTGCTTAGACAACATACGGGCTACGGCAAGCGCATCGCCCCCGTTATTTCCCGGTCCGGCGAATACTACAATATGGAAAGAAGTATCCCATCGGTGGGTAATGGCACGAGTCAGTTCTTCGGCTGCCCGTTCCATCAAATCAATGGAGGCAACCGGTTCTTTGGCAATCGTGTACTTGTCCAGCTCTTTTAGTTGGGTGCTCGAAATAATTTTCATGACAATCTCTTTTGTTTGAACGTACAAAGATAACACTATTTACAAAAAGAGGTTATGTGAATACTTCGATACTTGGAATAAAAATGTTATTTTTATAAACAGCGTTGATACCCAGTCGTTTATGTAAAAAGGTTCTAGTTCTATAAGTTTTAACCATAATTCTAGTTCGGGCAAAGATAGTGATTTCCTTTTAATTGTATACAGTGCTTGCTAAAAATTTATGAATATTCTTTTGGGAATAAAGTAAGGGTGTTGGTTTCTGGCGGTTGATGTTTTATTTTTTGCAATTTGCGAAATGGGTGAATCATCTGACATCGGGCTAAAGACAGCTCCAATATTCTAAAGTGCTCCTTTAAGGGAATAAGTTCCTTTCCTGATATTCAGACCAATATTATAAAAAATATTCATGCGAAAACTTTGTTTTCCTGTTAATATTCCTTATCTTTATACTCCAATCCGAAGGAGGGGATTGACAGACCTGAACCGAAGATGATGAACAGCCTCCGAATAAAACTTGAACTATAAAAACACAAAGGAATGCTAGAGAAGATAGGTAGTAATACAAATGAGAAGGAAGGGATCATGGAGAGAGAAATGATCTTGAAAAAAATAAAGGATGAAAGAACCGTATCACTTGAGGAACTTAAGTCAGCCGGATTCATACTGGCTGCTGATAAGAGTTTCGGAAGGGTGATAAACAAAACCCACCTGAAGGAACTGAAAAGCAGCCTGACAAAAGACGGCTGTATAGAACCCGTTTCCATATTCTTGGGAGCGGAATATTTTGAAGCTTATCCGGAACGTGAACTGACTGACCTCAACGACGGAGATAAAAAATACACCAAGGACTCTCCCGAAGTTCCCGGGGTTATCTTTGTTGCGGACGGACTTTACAGGGTACAGGCACACACAGAATTACTTTCAGAGGATGAGAGCTACAAACATACCCTGAGATTCAGACACGTGGAGACAGATCTTCCCATAGACCGCTGGATACTTATAAGGAATACCAACAACCGGAACTGGGATTCAAAGGACTACTCACGTTACATAGCAGCGCAGACCGGTTATGAAAAAAGCAACCTGACTACTGCGGTTGAATGGCAGGAGAAGTATAAACTGTGTGAGAGATATTCATACACCATTCTTAACCTTTCCGACACCTATAAGAAAAGAATGCTGTCGGAGTATATGGATAACCTAGACAAAGGACTTCCCACAGTGCTGAAAGGTGTGGAAGAAAACATCGAAAGGGGAAAGCGTATCCTTCATGCTTTCAGGGTGTGCTGGCGTGATATCCCGAAGATGGTAAGGAACAATGCATCCATCAATATGTTCATCGAGATCTATAATGCGTGCGGCGACAGCATGAAGGAAGCTGTGGTCAATGCGCTGATCCTGTTCTTCACCACCCTGGACAAAGCCGATGCTGAAAGCGTTGCAGGTGAGAAGGATAATGATGGGAAGGTCAGGCTGTTGAAGGAATGCTGGAACAAGTTCAGCAAGGATATTGAAGACGAGAGCCTGAGAACCGAATATGAGAAGAAAGCTTGTGAGGTCAGGAAGGAATTTGATGACAGGTCTGTAGAAAAGAAGGAGGCTGCTGTAACCGGGGATGTTCCTGTTCCTGAGAATAACAAATATCATGGAAAAGCCATATACCAGCCTAATGGAAAAGCTGAGGAATATGGTGAATGGGCCTGTAATTTCTATAACGGATGCAGTAACCAGTGTTCCTATTGTTATCTGCAAAAGGGAAGGAACGCCAAGATTTATACCCCGACACCAACCCTTCAGAAGGCTTTCAGGGATGAGGATGACGCAGTGGAGCAGTTCGGGAAGGAAGTGCTCAGGAATCTTCCCGAGCTGATGAAACATGGACTGTTCTTCTGCTTCACCACCGATCCTTTACTTCCTGAAACGATGGGATTGACGGTGAAAGCTGTGGGGATATGTATGGAGAAAGGGATTAATGTGAAGCTGCTGACCAAGCGTGCTGATTTTGTGGATGAGTTCTTCAGGCTTCTCTCGGCTGTGGAGGGTTATGATGAGGAGGTCTGCAAGAGACATCTCGCTTTCGGATTCACCCTTACCGGGTACGACGAGCTGGAAGGAAACTCGTCACCGAACCTGGACCGTATAAAGACCATGAAACTGCTTCATGAGAGAAGTTACAGGATATTCGTGAGTGCTGAGCCTGTCATTGATCCTAAAACTTCATTGCAGGTAATCAGGGATACTCTTGGTTTCTGTGATCTCTACAAGGTTGGTCTGTTGTCCGGAAAGAAGGATTATGGGAAGGATGATGTGCAGGATCTTGTGGATGAACTGTTGAAGTTACCGGAAAAGCCAAAGATTTACCTGAAAGATTCTGTGGTGGGGATGCTTAAACTGGACCGCAGCACTCTTCCAGACAATTTCGTGGGAAGTGATTATAATATGTTTGGGTAAGTTGGAATAAAATGGGGAGGAGGGTAAAATCTCTTCTCCCTGGATCTTTGCTGGACAGAAAAACACCACTACCCATCACAGGCAATGGTGTATATGCCCAAATCTTAAGGTCTACTATGAAAAATGTAACTTTAAAAAAAAATATTATGATCCGCGAAGTTAACCATATTTTCATCGGATCTCAAATCTGTCATGAAAAAAATGTACGCACAGATAAAGTTCTGATATTATTTCTTGGAAGTATCATTAAGTCTCGATATATTTGGACTTGTGAAATACATCAAACGCTAAGAGAGCTTTTTTGATTAAAGAACTATTTTTTTAACTCCCGATTGTCCGAGTTGGATAGTCGGGATACCTGTTTTATCAGTGATGAAGAAATAAAAATTGCACCACCACTTCTCACAAGCGATGATGCATAAAACTTAACTTAATTTTGTTATACTATAAATAAAACATTTGAAGTTGAATCGCTGTCCAACTTTAGAGGAAAAAGTAATACACTACTACCTCTCACAAGCGGCAGTGTATAGCAAATATCACTATTATCTCCACAAAAATACATATTATTAACCGGAACCCCAATTTATCCGAGAAGAAAAATAAGAGGCAAGCTCCTTAAAACTTACCTCTTTTTATAAACTAGATCTTGTTAAACGGCGTATTCTCCCTCAACATCTGATTCCTGTACGCCACTCCCTGTTCTTTCTTATTATACAGATCCATCCTTGAGACACCAAAACTCTCACGGTTGGCGTTATAGTTGTTGATCACCATTCCTTTAATATCATCCTCAGAGATACCATGCCTGCCGAACGTACCGACGAGATAGTCAAGTGCAGCATCGTATAAGACTCCATACAGACATAACCATTTTGCCCGTGAGAGGATGGATTTATGTCTGTTGCCGTCCTCATAGCTATCCGGATACTCTTTTCTCCACTTCCTGTCTATGTAGTTAATCAGTGTCTTGTCCTTCCATAACCTCTGAAAACCTGTATTCCTCTCCAGTTCTTCCTGTGTATGGATGAAACTGCCGCTTGAACAACCATGATTATAACTCTTCTTAGCTGGTTCGGGAATGGAAGGGTCATATTCAAAGTGGTAGGGAGCCAACGTGTCTTTCTCCGGGTTGATGTAGACTTCAGGATCATGGCTCAGGAAGAACGTGCGGCTTAGATTATGACAACTCTTATCGAATTCGTCAGTCCTTGGATATAACCTCAGCTTCACCTGCCGGAAAAGATTGTAGTGATGGTCCGGGTTGGTGTTGTCGTGAACCATAGCAGCTTTTACTCCCTTGTTGCCTGGAGAGAACCATACTGCGTAAAGATGGAGAGGATTGGCATATTGAATGAGTCTTTCCTTGAATTCCCCTGCCGCCTCATGTGACCCGAAATCATCAAAGTCAAGTACAAGGAGATTGGAATACTGGCGCAGGTTGGTCGGGTCATCGTTTCTATAGTCGAATATTCCGGAAGGGGCTATCATGGGAAGTTTGTGTTTCTCTTCCTTGTAAGCCTTCTCTGTTGTCTGTTTTCTAACTATATTTGTCTGCTCCGAAAGTTTGGAATCGGATGCTATAAGTTCAAGTATATAGTCGAAATTATAATAGATCCTGCTTCTTGAATCGCTTGAATTAAAGTAGTAGCTTATGGTTTTGTTTATCATATTATTGAATTTTAGATTGTTATTGTATCGTGAACCTTCCTAGAGATCGGACCAGGCTTTTCTTTGGGAGAAAACCGGTCCTCTCAGTTCCTTCGTCTCTAGAGAAGAACCACTCGAATTCGATAAAGGAGCTATGGGAACTGTTAATGGGAGATTGAAGAGAGAGGCTACTACGTACCCTACTATAGTGAGAAGAGAAGAAGAATTATTTTGTTTATTCCCCCTCTTCTTCTCACTTTAGCAGACTGCGTAGCCAGTCTCTTCTTTCATACCTTATTCTATAACATATTTATCTATATTAACATGTTACCCGTACTTTTTAACTTCTCTATATATAATAGTGTGTCCATCAAAAAAGTACGGGTTAAGAGATATTTATATTAATTAACTTATCAGGGAGAAAGGATGGCTGAACCTCATTTTATAACCAGAGTGATTCCAAGTCTACCCAGGGTTTCGATCAGCTTCTTATAGTAACGTCTCTCTCTGGCTGACCTCCTTATACCCAATATCTCCTCCAGATAGGCAAAAGTAACCTCCTTCGTATATTCACTATCCATGGTTATAGCCTTCTGCATATCTTTATCATACCTGGCCAACAGTCTGATCTCCTTTTTCAGATTCTTGCGTATATTCATCTTGTCTAGTTCCTTCTCCCAGTCATTGTGAGAGACAGAAACCTTGCCTGTAATCCTGTTCTCATTGAAATACGAGTCCATCCTGTCTATGAACCTTGCATCAAAATCATCAGTGTAGTAAACTGTATATCTCTCACCCTCGATATGCTTCCTGATACCTATTCTGGCAATGAGCTGTGAGAAATACCAGTCCTTCTGATCCTGTGAATCTGTGGAGGTACCATAAGCTTTTCTGATCCTGGCTGATTCGGTGTTGGGCAGGTTCCAGTCACCACAGAGGAAGATCTGCCGCGCGTCCCTGTATGAATTGGTGCTCTTGTTATCGGTGGCTCCATAGTAGGTTATGGTGAATAACCTGGGATCAACACCTTCGGCAACCAATAACCTCCTGAAACGTTCCGCATATCCTGATTTTCCCGGACCTTCATCATCATCATTGACATCCTTCCAGCAGACAACCAGTGAAGGCTTGTCTATCAGTTTGGCTATCCTCTTGACGAACTCACCAAACCTTACCTCGTCAAGACTCTTTCTACGCAGTCCGAAATCCATCCTCCTGAACTCCGTTATGGCATTGTATTTGTTCTCCGTATCAAGAAGGGTAAAACGTGTGGAACCTCTGAACAGGATATTGCCAGCTCCCTCGAATACCAGGACATGGGTGGAGATTGCAACACCTTCGGGGCAGAGGTCAACAGGATAGAACATGATCTCTTTACTATCGGTATCTGATATCATCCATGAATCGTAATACTGAGGAACAAGCCCAAGCACCACATCACGCTTTATCCTGTTGATCCTGAAAGACTGGTTCGGGAAGAGGTCATTCCTGCTACCTCTCAGGAACTTGTTATAGAAACGCTGTATGCTTTCAGGAGAACGGCAAACCATATCACCCTTATCATCCTCGGTTGTGAACAGTCCAAGCATACTGCTGTCGAACTTCACAAAGGGGTTTATCTGGACAGGAGTCTCATCGAAAATAACGTACCTTCTCAAGTCATCCCTTGTCATCAACGTCCTGAAATCACCGTCAAAGATATCCACTTTTCCCTGAGGCCTGTAGATAAGGAAATAGTTTATCAGGTCGGTGAAGAAGCGAACATGGGTTATCAGGATGACTTTCTTTTCCATCAGCATCTCGGGGTTATCCTTGTAGAGGTCCAGAAAATAGGAGAACCCGGGATCACTGGAAACCATCATCACGTCAGTACTCTTCAAGCCTGTCACAGGTACAAGCTCCTCAAGTATCCACCTGTACATTTTCTTAAGCTCATCCCTTGTATCCACGCAATAGAGAATACCCTCATCATATTTCTGACGGATAAGGCTCTTGATGCTCTCGGTCTTTCCCGAACCCATCCCCGAGCTGACGATATATCCACCGCTTTGGTCAGGAACATCTATCTCTCCCGTCTTCAATCCCATTCTGAAACCTGGGCCTGTGGAATGCGGAATGATATCAAACAGTTCTCTCATTTCTCATCTCCCCCCTCCGTGTCGTCAATTATAATCCATTTGTCCTGGTATTTATTAATAAGGAACTCATAGTAGGATATCACGTCTGATTCATCAAAATAGTTCTCGTCAAAGTCAGGCTGGTTCTCTTCCCAAGCCTTAAGGTCGGCTCTGATCTGTGCGAGGAGTTCTGATTTCCTCACAATTTTTTTCTTATTGGTTTTCATTGTTTAAAAAAAATTAGTTTGATTAATTGATCGGACATGCTCACAGGAACATGCTCTTATTACACAGATTAGGGTATGACTGGAAATGGCGCGCGTTTTTCATGTCTGGAGCGCTATATATAATAAGGTGTACAGTCTCTCTCCGTCTCATATCTTCCCAAAGCCTTATTATCGAAGAAACAAATACTCACACAATGAAGGACGCCGAAAAAATACCTGGAATGTTCCGCTACTTGAATTACCACAAGGAAAAATAAGCGAAGGGAATGACCAGGGAAATGGACGGCGCTCTTCTTATTTTTTCTCTTTCAAATCGCTAAAACGCCATTCACAGCCTGCCAGAACCTAATATCTGAATTAAAACCAAACATATTTTTATGTTTACTGATTTTATCAACAGAATATTAGGAGCTGAGCCAAGATCATCGGTTTCTAATCGCTTGGAAGATGCTGTGCCAAGTGTTATCGTGAAAAAAGACAGCAACAGGACAATCACCAAACCTATCCCGGAAAAGTATAAGAAAGACATAGCATCACTCCAAAATAGATATGGGGATGCTTTTAAAACTGGATTCTGTATTAATCTTACACTTCAGGAGGCTTTGTCAACCATGCATAGAGAAAGAAAACGGATTGACGCCTATTCCGGCCTTGTCTCTTATCTGAAAAGGGAATTGGGCATAACATTAACAATCACATCACAAAAAACTAAACCTACGACATTATGAAAAATTATTTTATAGCAAACGGTGAGATTCTGAACACCAATATGAGCATTGAAGAAATGGAATTACGGGTACAGGAATCATTAGACGAGAGCACTTCCGGAATGGCGCAATTCAAAATAAAGGAAATCAGCGAGAAGGAGGTCAGGATGTTCTTTGTCAGGGACTTCGACTATGATCCCGACAAACCTATCATTTTTGACGCTGACATGGCCCTGATAACTGGAGTGGGAATAGGAGCATTCCAGCCACAACAAGTCGGAGGATACCCAATGATACATCCACTAAAATTTGCCGGGAAGAATTTTTACACGGATATTACAAGTTTTATCAGGTTCTATAAATTCCAACTGTTTGAAGAGATAGGGCAGACAGTGGAACACATCGGTCTGAGATGCTATTCAGACCGTATTTTAATGCAGCTTATTTTCTAGGGGTATGAATGTATTAGTAGCATGTGAAGAGAGCCAAACAGTAGCTCTAGCTTTCAGGGAACTAGGCCATAACGCTTTCAGTTGTGACCTTCAGGAATGTAGCGGTGGTCATCCGGAGTATCACTTCAAGGGAGACATGTTTGATGTAATCGCCAATCGTGGGGGGACTTTAGGGAATGGCACTAAATACTTCCTTGATGGCAATTGGGATCTAGTCATAGCCCACCCTCCCTGTACATTCTTGGCTGTCTCGGGTGCTAGGTGGTATTATCACCCTGACGATAAAAACCTTCCGACAGATCAACGCCGCCCGCATCCGAAGTTCCCCGATAGAGCAAGAGACCGTGAGGAGGCTGTTCAGTTCTTCATGGATGTTTCAAGGGTTGGAGTAGATAAATTAGCCATCGAGAATCCAGTTGGCATCATGAGTAGCCGATGGAGAAGGCCTGATCAGATTATAGAACCTTGGATGTTTGGTCATGAAGCTAGTAAAAAGACCTGTCTATGGTTGAAAAACTTACCTCTCTTAGTACCGACAAATATAGTTGGGAAAGGTGAGATCTATGTTTCAAAGAGCGGAAACAAATCCCCTAAGTGGTTCACTGATATATTCTTCTCGGGTGTATCGCCTGAAGAAAGAAGAAAACTGAGGAGCAAGACCTTCCCCGGAATAGCAGATGCGATGGCTCTACAATGGGGAGGCAGGATTATAGCAGCGTAGAGAATATTTTGATGATATAATTGTGGGATACCTAGGGAAAACACCACAACTTCCATTGTTCTCCCCCAAAAATCAAGGATCGGCAAGGAAACCTGGTGCTGCCCGAATCAGGGGAATGTCGGTGGATGCGGATTATGAGAAAGTGGTAGTGAAGTTGGTATATTAGAAGTTATTTCGTTTTATTTTCATATATGTTCATGGGAAGTGTCGTGCGTGATGTATGGTGCTTCCCTCTATTTTTTCCGGTGGAAGTTTTCGGGATTCAGCGGATTATGTTACATTTGTAATGTAATACGAATACTTTCTATATTTTCCAATCCGTCAGGCTGTGAAGTTATGGCGGAGGTTTTTGTTATTGTTGTTAATATCATCCATCAGTCTTTAAACGGCTGGTGGATTTTTTTGTTTCTCCCGGATAAAAAATAAGAAAAGAGTCACCATGCCCGATTACAAGGCGACTCTTATCAATCAATATATATAGGTAGAAAATATGGTATCCCAAATTCTTTCTTATCCAATTTCAATACTGCAAATATAAACAATCTCCGGAAAATAGCAGAGAAAAAGATCTTGATTTTGCTTGCGTAGCATCCGCTTGCAAAGTACGGATTCATATTAAATAAGATATATACCCGTTAACTCCGCTTCACATAACAGCCTGAAAATAACCTGAAAAACGATTATTTTACGAGATTCTATATTTTTTTATAGGAAAAATGCACAAAGTTTCGATAAAGTATGTATATTTGCACCGAAATAAGATTTGTCCTATTAAAAAACAAGAAAAGAAAAAGACCCTATGGAATATCTGTTTCTAAGACGCAAGGAGGTCACTGTCGCTTCTCCAAGACAAAAGATTCTTCTGTTCAAGGCTGCCGGAAGGCAGTGGGAGAAGGAATTTGCTCAAAAGAGGAAGGACGGCCGTGAAATAGACTGTGAGATCTACAAGAATCTCCTCTACCAGCTGGAAATAAGAAAGGTGTTCCTGGATTCAAAACTTTCCCTGAAAAAACTGAGTGCGATGATTGAAACGAACCAGACCTATCTCTCCAATGTGGTGAACAGATACTTTGATTGTAATCTGAAAGAGCTAGTGAACAATTACAGAATCGAATATGCGAAGGAATTGTTACGTGCGGAATCTTGCGGTCTGGAGGAAATGCCCGCTCAATGTGGTTTCGCTTCGAAAAGTCCTTTTTATGTGGCCTTCAAAAAAGTGGTTGGAATGACACCGATGAAGTATATGATGAAACTCAGACAAAGCGATTAAGTCCTTTTAAACACAATATGTATAACCAATTTTTAGTTTTTTAAATTTATAAATTTAAATCTTTATTTATGAACAAAAAATTTTTAAGTGCAGTCCTGTTCGGAGCCTTGATGGTTTCGTCAACAGGAACATTTGTATCTTGTAAGGATTACGATGACGATGTCACCGAACTTTGGGATGCAATAAACGGTCAGAAGACTGATTTGACAGCCAAGGTGACTGCTGTTGAAGCTTCTATTGCCAGCTTGCAGACTGCTCAGACCGCATTGGATGCTAAGATTGCTGAGGCGAAGACTGCTGCCGAAAAAGCTGCTTTGGAAGCTCAGAAGGCTGCCATCGCTGCTGCTTCTGCCGAACTGGCTACTGTAAAAGGTGAATTGGAATCTTCTATCGCCAAATTACAGGGAGCTACTGAAGAGGAAATGGCTGCCATCAAGGCTGACGTGGAAAAAACAGTTGCTGCTATTGCTGAAGTAGACGGTAAGGTGATCGCCCTTCAGGCTTTCCAATCGACTACCGAAGAAACATTGAAGTCTTTGGCTGAGGCTGACAAGGCTTTGGCGGGTACTTTGGCTACACTGGATGCTGAGGTAAAAGCAAACGCTGTTGAAATCGGTAAGAACAAAGCTGCCATCGAGGCTCAGAAAAAGGCTTTGGAAGACTACATCGCTTCAAATGACGCTGCTGTAGAAGCAAATAAGGGTGAGATTGAAGATATTCTGGTTGCTTTAGGTAAGCAACAGGAAATTTTAGACGGTCTGAAAGCTTTTGATGTGGCTGAAACTCAGCAAGCTATCGAAGATTTACAGACTGAAACAGGAAAATTGTCTGAGAAAATTTCTACTATTGATAACAAGTTGGAAGTGTTGTCTGCCGCTATTTATAAAGGTGTGACTCATGTTTCATTGATGGCAGGCCTTTCTGGTACTGAGGGAGCTTTCAATTGGAACTTAGGGCTTCTTTCTGCTGAAGCTGTAAGAACATGGACTTTCGGTGACAAGCTGACCGGTGCTGTTTCTTTTGAAAAAGGCGCTCGTTCTACTTTCACACAAAACTTCCTGATCCGTGTATCTCCTACAGACGCTGTAATTTCAGCTGAAAACATCAAGCTGATTAATTCACAGGGTGCTGATATGGAAGGAATGGTTTCTGTCAGCGACGTGAAACCTTATACAGGATTGCTGACTCGTGGTATTTCTGCTAACGGTCTTTGGGAAGTTTCTGTTGAAATGAACAAGGAATATGATGCGGAAGCATTCAAAGCAGCTACTCAGGCAAAAGATGAAAATGGAAACTATCCAAAAGAACCTGAATACATTCTTTATGCAGTTAGTCTGAACACTACCTTGGATGCAGAAAAGGGGACTTATTCCAGAAATGTAGTTTCTGAGTATAATCTTATATTTAAACAGGATGGTGCTGAAGCTGTAAGAAGCTTAGGTTTCACTGTAGATGGTACAGATGTAGATAATATTCATAACCGTGCAATGCAAAGTGAAGAGACTCAAACAGCGACTCCTACAGAATATGTATGGAATATAAATGCTGAGGATTTCTCTGAACCTATCTTTGATGACAAGAATGAAAAATGTAATACAGAAGAAGGCGATGACCGTCAAGATAAAGACATTCTTCCTGTTACATTGAAGAAAGCGTTCACTGTACAGTTGGATGACGCAACAATGGAAGCTGCTACTGCATTCTACATTGTATTGGATAAAGACCGTGCTGTTTCTTCTGACGATTCAGAAATCGAAGCTTGGAATGCTGCTGAAAAGAATATAAAAGGTATCAATACCGTTTATAACGTAGAAGCAACCAAAGGTAAGGCTGAAATCTTAATCGACAGCAATGTGAAGGATGTATATGGTTTCCGTGTATATGCTGTAAATCATGACGGTTCTTTGGTTGATCCCGATGGTAAGGCATTCTATGTACTGACAGGCGACGCTGCTGAAGAATTGAACGCATACAGCGTAGAAAAGACATGGACTGCAAACGGTAAATCAGAAATTTCTATGGTTCCTGTAGCTGACGGCGTATTCGGTGACTGGTTGAATAATGTAGCAACTGTAAATTATGTAGCTAGCGAAGTGGATACTGTAGCTTATGGTTCTAAAACCCCCGTGAAGGCATTCACAATCAAGTATGCTGCTAAAGAAGACGGTACACAAAACGAATTTAGTAATTCTACAAAAGCTGCCGATGTTAAGTTCATCACTATTGCCACAACTTCAGGTGCTGAAGATTACTGGTATGATGATGCCAAGACTTACTCTCGTACACTGGAATTCAAGAACGCTAGAGGTCAGGTATTGAAGACTTTGACAGTAAACTTCAAGAAAGTATTGCCTACATTCCCGGCTACATTCCAGGCTAAGGTTAACCAGCTGAATGCAGAAGGTACTTTGAATGCGTTCATGCTTCCGATTGAAAGTGGTGCTAAGGGTGAAAAAGATCTGGTATCTTCATTCAATGGTTTGAAAGACGCAACTGATACTTACGATGAAAACTTTATCTTCACATTTGCAGCTGCTGTTAATAATGGTGGTGAAGTAGAAGATCTGGAAGTTAAATATGACGGTACGAACAAGTATAAATTCAATGTTACTGAAAATTTCATTAACAATGAAACTAAACACGCTGTAACCGTTGAGTACAATTTCGGTAAAATTTCTTCTAAACTTGGTGATGTGAAAGACTATACTGTTAAAGGTGGTGAATTTAAGAATATCATCTTCTCTTGTCTGGCTGAAATTAATACTTATGCTTGGGCTACCGCTCCGTCGTTGACTTATGCTCAGACAGATGGTGAGACTCTGTTCTCCAACATCAAAGTAACCAACACACGTGACGGTAAGTACACAACTACTTTGGATCAGTTGATGACTGCTGCTAAAGACAAAATGATTGCTGATTTGTCAAATGCTACATTCGAATTGTGGAGTCAGGTTGCGAAAGACGGTGCTATCAAGGAAGGATCCAAGAATGAGTACTTCATTCCGGTTTATGCTGCTGACATTAAGTATACAGTAAAAGAAAACGGAAAGGATGTTAATAAGACTGATGGTAAAGGTATCAAGTTCACTCCGAACTCCGAAGCACAGAACCCTGAAGCTACTGTATATTCAACATTGATCATCAAGGCTAAGGATTACTTTGGTCATGATGCAGTGATTGAAATCAAGAATGTTGAAGTCAAGAAGAGATAAACGGTCTTTTGACTGAAACAGAATGATTGAGAAAAAGTCAGGGAAGAATTCGAGAAAAAGGATGATTCTCTGGCTGCTCCAAACGATGAATGAAAGTTTGTCGTTCGTAAAGAATAAGCGTTTCTCCGGTGGGAGAACCTTAGATATAATGAAAACTTTAAATTTATAAATTGGTGATCCCTGGCTTGTGAAAGTCGGGGATTATACTTTATAATCATAGCAAAATATAATATGAGAAAAATAAGATATTATCTATACCATGTACTATTGGTCATTTGTTTATACTCCTGTTCTTCTACAGATGATAACAAACAAGACTCACAACCACCAATAGAAATACCTGATGCGGACGAGCTTGCCTCTATTGGAGTAGGGCTGATCGCATATTATACATTTGATAATGGAACAGGTGATGACAGCTCTCCCAATCATTATGATGCAGCACTGATCAATCGTCCGGACATGATTTCTGACACTCCTTCGAACAAGGGAAAAGCTGTTTATCTGAGACAGGTGGAGAAACAGTATATCAACATACCTTATCAGCTTTTCAAGAACACCACTTATTCTGCAAGCATGTGGATCAAGGATTTTGGAGCGGGTATTCTTCTATCAGCTGTAAATATGGACAAGGCTCTGGACTATCCCTGCTTTGCCACCCGTACATCCAGTGGAAAATTTGAACTTTATTCCAATAACCGTGGAAAACCGAGCCTCTCCTATTCTTTCTCCTATCCGTTCGGCTCACTACAGGATGGAAAATGGCATATGGTTGCTTTCACTCATATTCCCAATGGTGACGGATCAAGTTGCGAGAAGAAATTATATGTAGACGGTAAGCTTGTAGCTAACTGTGAAGGAGTCTATGATATTCCAACCTCAATCAAAGTGCAGATCGGTGGTGACTGTGACGGACATTATACCAGTTCTTCCGCTGATATGAAACTTGACAATATCCGTATCTATGACCGTGTGCTGGAGTCAAAAGAAGTACGCACAATTTATAATTTGGAAAGGATACAATGATTTCATATTATTCCACTTCATAAAAAAGAGAGAGGCTTATCACACCTCTCTCTAAATAAACATCTATAAGCAAAACTCCTTCTTCAATCTCTGTACAGTGCTGACGCTTACTCCTTCAAGTTTGGATACCATTTTTATAGGATAATTCTTGCTTAAAAGTTTGAGTACACCGGAATATTGCTTGCGCTTGTCTTCCTCCGGCTTTCTATATCCGATTTTTCTCCCGACTTTTCCACCTTTAGCTATATACTGTGCTTTTCCTGACTGTAAACGATAGCTGATATTCTCTCTTTCCATCGCAGCCACAGTACCAAGGATGGCGATGAAGATAGTAAGGAATGGATGCTCTTTGCCTGCGCAGTCGAATATGCTCAGGTTCTCTTTCTGGAAATAGACGTTAAGCCCCCTTTCCTTACACAGCATCACATTCTTAAGCACCTCATCAACATTTCTGCCCAGTCTGGAGAGTTCGCTGATAAGTAGTGTTCCTATATTCTCGGAGAAACAGTATTCAAGGCACTCTGTAAGAACCACTCTTTCTGAGTTTTTCTTCGCACCTGAGATCTTCTCCTCGTAGATTTTCTCAATTCTCATATTTTTTGATTTTGCCAGCACCTCTAGGTCCAATACCTGACGCTCCGTGGATTGTCTGTCAGTGGTGGAACTTACTCTGGCGTATATTACTGCTCTATTATTATTTTCCATGTCAATTAATACTTTGAATTAAATGAATGATGAATCATGATGGGGTATGGTCGTTTTTCCTTAGTTAAAAGAATTATTTGACCACCTTTCCAAAATGACCATAAAATAATGAACGGGAGACTCTTTTTGAAGCCTCCCGTTTCTGGAATTCCCGATTTTTCAGAGAACCGCTGATACCTTATTATACAATGTACCTCAAAACTCAACTTCTGCCATTTTAGGTTTTCTGGTATAGACGCGGTTCTCTCTGACTATCGGATTTACTGTAATGATTCTGTAGTATACATTGCCATCCAATTCTATAGTTCTAGGAGAGATCATAAAAGTGGCGGGCCCTTCCACTCCCACACAATCCAGAATCTTTCTCCCCAACCACCGGCTGTTGAATTTCGCCCCATAGCATACCTCACTTTCACTTCTGGGCTTGTTGTTTCTTCTGGGTATCCTGTCTATCCTCACCGGAAAACCGTCAGCAGCCTTACACAGATACCATTTCTTCGGATCATCCTTATCATTGGCTAAGCTTACAGTATCCCCATCCGTCAGCTGCATCTCATGGACCAGTGCTGTTGTGACCGACATATTACCAAGCCTGTCAATTCTTATACTTCTCTGGCCCTCCTTGGTAACACCTTTCAGACTTTTCTCCCTGTTGTATATCATTATATTCATAATAACCTCCGTTTTTTAATCATTCATAAATATAAAGCATGTCGCAGCGGTGCTTGAAGCCGCTGTTGGTGCGTATCGTTTCCATCATCCTCTCCATTTTCTTCAGAAGAATGTTCATAGAAATACCCATACTCTCCGAAAGCTCTCTGAAGGAGCATGGGGAACCATAATATCTCAGCATGAAAATCCTGTATTCCTGAGTTGAAAATTTATCCCTCAGGTATCTTAATATATCCCTTACCAATCTCTCAAGACGGTCAATCTCTTTAACAGACGGGCTGAATTCATCATCACTGAACCTGAGAAAGAAATCATCCTCGGGGTGTGTATACCGACTTTCCTGCTTCATTGCAGTCATTTCCTTGTAATGGTAACATCTGAAAAAGTAGGCCTCGAAGTTCCCGATCCTCTCTTCGGAATACATCACCTTATCCCTTACAAAAAGATAGGTGTTATGAAAATTGTCCTCGTCTATAAAGTGACCGAACCTGCCTCTGAGTTCGTTATATAATGATGCGAACCATAAATCAAATTCTACAACAGCCTCCATGTTTGCTTTTACCTCCATCTCAGGCTGTACATTGGTTTTGCTGTTATCTTTGGGCTGTTCTGTAATATCTTTACCCGAACACTCCCTTGTAAATACTCTTATCATGTTTTTTAGGATTTTAAATTGTTGATACTAAACAAAAAAGGGAGAAAGACCATATTTATCCTTCTCCCTTGTGAGTTAATTTATTTTCCGGTCTAACTCAAAAACCAACTGTAATTCTCTGTATCCTCACCATCCAAGGCTCTCTGGATACCTACAGCAAAATCAGTACAGTTCTGATTTCTCTCCAAAAACTTATCAATATAGGATTGTTTGGCGGCGTCATTGAGTAGCTGCATCAGATCCCAACAAGTGATATTCTCTCTACCACGTAACCCGAAATTAGGGTTTTCTATATAGCCTTTCGTAGCCGCATTGACATTGGAATCACCTAAAATCACCTTGGGCAATTCTTTAAGTTGTGAAGCGGGTAAAGCTTGATATAATCTGAGCCTGCCAATTATCTGACAAAACTGTTCCTGTGAAATATTCGTCCTTCCCAGATTTTCAAGTAGCCTGAGATTCTGTTCGGGATTAAAGTCTTGAAATAACCGTAGTGCTGAACTGTATATATCTGCATCACTCATCACTTCCAGTCTTCCGGTCAAGCCATCATTGGTCAGCATTAGATTTGAGCAAACTTTCACTCTAAACCCTATGAATATCTTGAATTTCTCAGGGGATTTTCGGGCGTATAGATTTTCTTCATTCAAACTGCGTACTCCACCTATGCAAAGATGTACTTCCTCTCCATTCATCATTCTGCTCATGGAACGGATATGAAAACAGAAGGCCATTCTTTGGTAATAGATGGTCTCGTCCTCAGGTTTAAGTTCCTCTTTCTTTTTGGTTAATGCTCCCGGAACCCTGCCCAGGATTCTATGTGAAACTCTGATCTCTGTGTTACCAAAGTTCTCACCCGTAAAATAACTCCTTGCAGCCTCCTCGATCCGGTGTATGAATGTCTGGTGGCTGATTGTAAGCTGGTTATCTCCGAAACTAGGTACAATACAGTTTCTCTCAAGTTCTTCAAGTGTAATGCCTGAAGTATTACTCTCAATAAAATTTGGATGTTCTTCTTCCGATACGATTACAGCATCTTCGATATTCTCGGTATCAATCACATCCATCATTCTTGTCATCATTCCGATTGTTCTTGGAATGACAGTAAGTTCATTAGTCATTGTTTCCATACTCTTTGTTATTTTTTAGTTGTTAATAAAATCCGATAAACGAAAAAAAGCCAAGAGGTTTATTTCTTTGCTTTTATAAATAAACTTCTTAGCTTCTTAATTCCCTTGAGTATTGATGTAGTAACTTCAAGGATTGTTATTATTACGTCCTGACCTTTATCATAATCCACTGTTCAAGACGTTATGTTAGTTTTCAGCCGCCACAGTATCTGTAGCGACTTTACTCGTGGCGGATTTTTTCTTTCCCAATCTGCCACCATACTTCTCAGCAAGCTCGATCAATACGGAGCCTGCCACGATGATCTCCGCTACATTTGCAGCGATCTTCAATGCTTTTACTAAATTTCCCATTTCTCTAATTTTTAATTGTTTGTTATTACGTTTCTATTCTCTTATATATTATTCTCACATATAAGGCTTTGAGGGGAAATTAAGAAAGGGGAAGAAAAAAAAGAAAAGCCGTTATCAGGATTCTTCATCGCTGACTTGACTTTCCGACAGACTGCATACTTTGGGTAATCAAGACTAAAGCTGTGAAAACTACTAATACCGTTGCTGTCCATCGAATTAATCATCCAATCATCTTCTGGAGTTGGAGTTAACCCGGAATTGTTTTTTATTATAATGCTTGGAGCTGACACACCTTATTCCAATGGTGCTCATTATGCTCCAAGCTTTTTCTCATATATAAGAGTTTCGGATGTTTTAAGGAGGAGAAAAAAATACCCTGTTGCAAATTAAGCAGCAGGGTGAAAGGTATTTTGTAGTATAAGATTGATTAGGCAATAATTACACCTTTATATGATTTCATATTGAAAAGTGATTCAATCTGTCTTTTACTCATGGTCTTGGGTAGATAGTATTCCGTATTCAGACCTAGGGTTATCACATTATCCTGAAAGAACTGTATCAGAAGTATGTCTTTCGCAGCTTTTCCTATTTCCCATATAATGGTACATATACTGCGTACTTTCTTTTTCAACTCCTTATTTCCTTTATATTTCTCTATATCTATCTCGCTGATTCTTTTGGTATCTTTCAGGATGGCGACAGCTTCTTTCGTTGCAGGTAGTTCCAAAAAACCGGGATCCAAATCCTTATCCAAAACCTCATGTACCTTAACCGCTTCATATTTTTGATTGATTCCTAGCAACAGATCACCGGCGAACACATAGTTGAACACATCAGTCTCCTCTTCAGTAAAATCTGGTTTTTTGGAGTTGTTAGCGACAAACAGGCTTCCTTTTGCTTTTTCCTTGATAGCTCCACTCAGTTTGCGCGCCTTGTCCTCGGAAGATTCATGCAGATATACCTCATCTATCATTTTAGTATCCTCATGACCAGTCGCAAGTTTTACCGTTTCCTTATCAATGCCCATCTTACACATCAGAGTAATGAAGGTATGTCTGGCTATGTGCGTGTGAATCAACTCGTAAAATTCTTTGCTAATTGTTGTTTTCTTTTTACCACGTTGTTCCGTATAGGTGATTTTTTCATCAAATCCAGCATTCTTACATATAATTTTAATACGTCTGTTTATTTTGCCTGCGTAGCTGCGATCTGCATTGTCTTTGTCATCACTACTGGTCATTATTTTTAGGTGCTTAAATCCTGTTTTTTTATATTTTTCCAAGATCGTTTTTGCTATTGGGAAAAGATAGATAACTGCCTTTTCTCCAGTTTTTTGAATGAGGATTTCTACAGTGTTTTCGTCTATAACCTTATAATTCCCAGAAAAAAGTTTTGGCATATCTGAGATTCTTTGGCCTAGTAGACACTGTACAACAAAAACATCTCGTACTTCTGTGTCTTTTTCTTTTAGTTTTAAATTATATAGAGCCTGTACTTGCTTTTCTGTTAATGGTATTTGTTTGGATTTTTTTTCTTCTCTTGTGCGAGTATCTTTTATCTTATCAACCTTGTCGCAACCAGAGGTATAAAAGTTGAAGTCTATCTCTTTGGCCTTGTCTGCTTTCTTGAGAATTATTTTAAGACATGATAGGCAATTATTAACCGATGTCACAGTTCGTGTTCCGGAATTTAGATAATTTTTATATTCTTCTAGGTTCTCACTTGTGATACTACTCCATGTATCAGGAATCTTTTTTTCAATTAAAAACTGTTTGAATAGATTGATATTTCCTTTGTATATATCTCTTGTACTATCCTTTTCCACTTCGGAAAGGAGCAATTGCATTTGTGTGGTAGCAGGTACACTGCTTTCTATTTTTTTCCTTTTTGAAATCATATTAGGATTTATGTACTTTTTAATTATCTCATAGAAATCGGATAAAGATTCTATGTGTTCACAAAGATAGGCTTTACTTTGCTCAAATGAAAGTAATATTTGTTTTAATTTGTCATTGACTATTCCGTTATTGTAATTATCTAGTTTGCTTTGTCCGTTACTGATGGTTGCTATTTGTTTTTTAGGATTCCATTGGTTGGGGTATACTTTTACACCTGTACTAATTTTATACTGCTTTTTTCTGAAATATATTACGGCATAGATCAGTGTTGGTCTTAGTGCTTTCGGTTTGTGTAGATTAAAGTTTAGTTTATATTCCAAAAATAGTTGTGTAGATTCTGCCATACTTCTAGTATTTATTCTTAAAATTAATGCTTAGATTTTATGGTTAAAATCTCACTTTTTATGTAAAATGCTGATTACTAGATGCCGTTATAAAACGCCTGAATGGGTTTTGCTTATTAGAATAAAAATGTTATTTTTGCAGCAATTTAATAAAATAGCGGTTATGGATACCAT
>ERZ1673696.100-NODE-100-length-92433-cov-9.910065_pt1 | contig 92433 bp, 88 predicted proteins | sample MGYA00580226_ERZ1673696 | MGnify/ENA primary metagenome ERZ1673696 (study PRJEB41218, sample SAMN15661743) | gut metagenome | host: Homo sapiens | place: Canada: London | collected 2015-08-20/2019-03-30 | study: EMG produced TPA metagenomics assembly of... | reverse complement strand
GGTGGGGGCGCCGCCCCCGCCGCCGCAGGGGGCGGTTGGCGCGGGCCCGCAGGGCCCGCGCCTTAGGCGGCAAAGCCGCCGGGCTGCGCCCCTTCCCTGGCCCGGCACGGCCTTTCCCGAAGCAACCATCCCCATGGCATAAAAAACACCGCCACAGCCAGGCGGTGTTGCAGTGCGGATATTATCGGTAAAATTATTCGATGGTAAGGTGCAGACTTTCCAACCCGAGTTCACCATCTTCGGCGGGGCGGCAATCGGTGATTTGCAGGTTGAATTCCCGCAGGAGAGAGGCGGTCGAAAGCTTCTTCACTTCTTCCCTGCTGCGGTCAACGGTAAGGGGTGTTACGGTAAAAACGAGAGGCTGGCCGTTCTGCTCCTCCAGCAGCTTTTTACCAAGCTCCTCCCCTACATACACAGTAAAGGGCTGGGACTGGAACTCTGTTACGACAGCGACAAGCGGAGTGGTGTCATCCAGGCAGTAATCGGGGATCACATCCCGGACGGTGGCTGTAAAGGAGCCGCCGATGGTGCAGCTTTCAGCCGGGGCGGGCTGCGGATCGGGCGCGGGGGTATCCTGGACGCCGCAGGAGCACAGCAGCAGAACAGCAAGCAGCAGAAGCAAGCATTTTTTGATGTGGTTCACGGTCATAGCCTCCTTTTCGGTTCGCTAAAAAATTGAGCTGGAATCGGGGAAATTGCCTATTTTCATTCTACCATGCGGTAAAGTACGGTGTCAACAAATGCCGGGAGTGCAGAGAGAAAAAGACCGCCCGCAGGCGGTCTTTCGGTGGGTGGATAAATTAAGCCAGGTGGGCACGCACCATCTGCATGCACTTGGCGGTGGCAAACATAATAAACTCATCGCGCTCCTCCGGGGAAAGCCAAAGACTTTCCTCAGCAGTGGCGGCTTCCTCTGCCAGGCGCTGGGGGATGCCATGCACCTGGTTTTCAATGTCGTCCTCGGTGTAGTAGTCGAGGTAGCGGTTGGGGAAGGAGGGGGTATTGCGCAGGGTCTCCAGCGGAGGGTAGTGGGGATTTTCCCGATAATCGGCCAAATCGGCCAGCTTCAGATCGGCCCGCATGGCGGCAATGTTCTCCTTGGAAGGATCCGCAAGGGATTCCCGGCGGGGACGCAGCACCCGTTCCTGCCACATGGCATCAGTAATAAGGTGAATATAATATCCCCAGTAGAAGGCACGGGCCCCATCATCGGCCGCCTGGGGCATCATTGCATTGTAGAAGCCCTCAAAATCAATGAGGCAGCGGTCCAGTGCTTCATCCTTCTTCAGCCAGTGGGTCACCACCCGGCCAGGGAGATAACGCGGTGTACCGTCCTCATTCCACTCGGTGCGGCCGCAATCCGGCGCAATGGAACCGGCGTAATAATGGGGGAGGGAGATCCCCTCCGGCAGGCAGCGCAGCAGGGCTTCCGCTACCCGCAGGTGTGTCATCCAGTATGCCATGGGTCAAACCTCCGCGGGGGTATATACCTTGATGGAGCCTCCGTTATCCTGCAGGTAGCTGCCGGCGGGCTGGCCCAGCACCACCGCAATGGCCACAAATTTACCGGCCCAGCCGGAAAGGGAAACGAGGAACATCAGGAACGGGATCCAGAACCACTGCTCCGAAACGGCAAAAGCGGCAGCCAGCAGCAATCCGCACCAAACAACGGCGGGAATGAGGGTGCCGGTAAGCCAGGAGTTGCGGCGGACATACATGCGGCCGGTGCAGGCAACGATATAAAAGCCCATGGAAACATACTCGACCGGGCAGCCGCATGTTTTATAAAGGCAGAAGCCGTGCAGCTTGGCCTGCAGGCGCATGGAAGCGACCATAAGCAGGAACGCGCCCAGGCAGTAAATCAGGGAAAAGACGGTATTTTTGGCGGAAGAAAGCAGGGTAAAGGGATGGCTGGGCAGAACCAGCAGCACCGGGCCGACCAGCAGCACGAGAGTAAGCAGCAGACCGATGATATTTTCCCGGGAAAGATTGACAAAGTCGATCTCGCGGGTTTGGCGGTAATTGCCGGGCAGGGCTTCGCAGGAATTGGGATTCATGGGAGTGCCTCCTTGACTTTGACTGAAATAAAGCGCGGCAGGATCGGCTAAAATCCTACAGATAAATGCATTATACCACAGAATGCAGAGAATGCCAAAACATTTTTTGCGGCGCATTGCTATTTGCGGAAAAAAGGATTATAATATAGACGGAATGCGGCAGGCTGCCGCGGAAAGGAGACAAACAACGGATGAAAAACAAAAAATGCAAATGCTGCTGGGGCACTGTAATTGCCGTGCTGGTGGCCCTGCTGGGAGCGGCCGCCGCTGTAATGGTGCTGCTGCGCCGTCACCACACCGCCTGCACCGAGGAACTGGATGATGAGGACCTGGTAGAATACCTGGGCGGCGAAGAGCACGAAGACGCACCGGAGGAGTAATCTTCTGCTGCGGCGAAAATTCCCCTTGACAGGGGCATTCAACTGTGCTAATATGATATGGCACCCGGAAGAGGTGCCTTATATCGCGGAGTAGAGCAGCTCGGTAGCTCGTCGGGCTCATAACCCGGAGGTCGGAGGTTCAAATCCTCCCTCCGCAACCAGAAAAGTATTCCTCACTCATTTTGAGTGAGGAATATTTTTATGTTTGCAGAGAAAGTTTGCATCTACAACTCTAGGTTATGAGACCGACGAGCGTGGCTCGTTGGGAAACGCCCTCGAGCGCCGCCGGCGGCGGATACAGCGAGGAGGGCGTTTGCGCAGCGGTCGAAAAAATCGAGCGGGCGAATAGCGCGAAGATTTTTTCGGGCACCGCAAGGGGCGCGAAGCGATAACCCGGAGGTCGGAGGTTCAAATCCTCCTTCCGCAACCAGAAATAATCCCTCGACCATTTGGTCGGGGGATTGTTTTTTGCTGTAAAATGGGGTTTGAACCTTCGACCGGAGGGTTAACCCGGGGCAAATTCTTCGACCGCCGCCAGTGGCGGATGTAGGGAGAAGAATTTGGCGCAGTGGTCGGCGAGTGCGACGCATAAGCGAGCAATGAGACGGGCACTGCAAGAGGGCCTTCGGAGGTTCAAATCCTCTCTCCGCAACCAGAAGCCCCCACTCGAAAGAGTGGGAGCCTTTTTTTGTTGTATTCAAGCGGGTTTGTGGGCATTATCCCTGCCGCATAAGCTCCAGCACTTCCTGCTCCTCCGGGATGCTGTTGATGCCGCCGTGGTGGCGGGTGGAGAGGCTGGCGGCGCAGCAGGCGAAGCGGGTGATGGCGGACATCTCCTCTGCCGACAGCGCTTCCGGGGCTTTGTCAAGCTTCAACATTTGGCTCATGGCGCTGCCGCCGAAGATATCCCCGGCTCCGGTGGTATCCACCACATGGATGCCGGTGGGGCAGGCGGTCGTGCCGCTGCCGTTGCGGTTGGCAAAATAGCAGCCCCGGGGGCCCATGGTGACATAAACAAGGCGGGCGCCGTACTCCCACAGCAGCTTTTGCGCCGCTGCCGCCGGAGTGGCGTGCCACAGGAAATCCACTTCTTCATCGCTGATTTTGACGATATCCGCCTGATGCAGTCCCCACTCCATCTGCGTTGCTGCCGCGGATTCGTCCGGCCAAAGCGGCTTGCGCAGGTTGGGGTCAAAGCTGATGAGCTTGCCCCGCGCTTTGGCGTATGCCACCGCCTTTTGGGTCGCGGTTCGCGCGGGCTCATCGGTCAGACTTAATGTGCCAAAATGGAACACCCGGCAGGCGTCGATCAGGCTGTAATCCACCTCGTGCTCGGTCAGGCAGGTATCTGCACCGGGCTTGCGGGCAAAGCTGAACTCCCGATTCCCAGCGGTATCCAGCGTGACAAATGCCATGGTCGTGAAGACCGAAGCGTCCATTACGATGCCCTCGGTGGCAATGCCGCAATCGGCGGCGGTCTGAATGAGCAGGCGGCCAAAACGGTCGTCCCCGACCTTCCCGATCATAGCGGTGGAGCAGCCGTATTTTTGCAATGCGGCGAGGAAATTGCAGGGCGCACCGCCCGGCTGGGCCTTTAGCGTGGGGTATCCGGCGGCGTCGGCAGCCACCGGGGCAAAGTCAATGAGCATTTCGCCCAGGGCAACAATGGTGGGCACGAGAACCCCCCTTTCTATTTTACACAGTAGTGCTATGCAAATGATTGCGCTTCACAAGAACGGCTTCGATGTCTTTTCCGCCCTGTGCTATTTCTTTGCAATGATTTTACCCGCTTTGCAGGCCATCGTGGAGCAGCAGCTTTTTTACGGCAAAGTTGTCACACCATGCTGTGCTTCGATAAATAGTTGCGCATTCTGTATGTTTTCTCCTTATATTCCAGTACCTTTTGCAGGATCATTCGTTTGCTCTTTGCCCGGATGAGTACTGTATCCCCATTTTGGAGTATGAAGCTGTCATTGGCCTCGCTAACATAATTCATATTGACCAGGTAGCTTTGGTGGCAGCGCAAAAACCGTGCGTCATTAAGCTCTGACTCTATTTCGTTTAGCTTTTTATACACATGGTAGGTGCGGCCATCCGCCCGGTGCAGGATGCACTTTGTATTGCTGCTTTCCACATACATGATCTCATTGACCGGGATAAATTTGATCGAGGATTTTTGCACAAGCCCATAGCTACCGCTTTGGTATTCCTGCAGAAGCCAATCCAGCGTGTGCCGGATATCCTTAATCCGGTACGGCTTTACGATATATCCGGAGGCATAGACGCTGTAGCTTTCCAGTGCATAATCGGCGCTGGCGGTGCAGAATACGATTCTGCCACGGTAGAAGAGCTCCCGCAGACTTTTCGCGATTGTCAGGCCAAAGGAATCCTCCATGAACAGGTCGAGGAAGATGATATCAAACTCCATTCCATCCATAATATCATAGTAAAGTGTTGTTCCGTGGTCATATAAGGTGAATTCGCAGCTGATGGATGCTTCGGAAAAGTATTTTTTAAGCAGGCTGTGCAAGATTCTCCGTTCCAGCTCATTGTCATCACAAATTGCCAAACGCATAAAAACAGGTCCTTCCCGGATGAGAGGGCACAGTCAATGCGCCCTCATGTACAGTTCATCCGCTATAATATCGCCGAGATGCACCGGGTCCACCTCGCCGTCATTCAGTTTACCCCGCAGCGTCTTTAGCCAGGCCAGATCACCGGATATGCCGTAGATGCAGTTCTGCACTTCCATAACGCCATCGTGCAGGGTGCAGGCACATACCCCGTACAGGGTTTCTCCGCCCTGGCCGACCGCTTTCTCGTTCTTGCTGATCACATAATAGTTTACCATAGTTCTTTCCTCCTCAATACTCTCTTAAAAAACACCTGGTTCGGTGCTTTCCACTTTGGTGTCTTGATTGTAGCAGAATAAGGGGAGAAAATGGGCCAAACATTGATTTTGGCGCGCTTTACCGAGAAATTGGAAGAGAAAACCCTTGATTATTTGAATTACTACTTAAATTTCGCTTTTCAGCTCATGGATCGCATCGATCACACAGCAGTATTCCTCTGTCAACTGCCGCAGTAATTCCGGTGCGGGGACGCTCCCAGTATGCAGTACTTCACAAAGGGCTGCTGCGCGGTTCCCCAGCCGGTTCAGGCCCAAATTATAACCGATGCCCTTTAGTGTGTGCGCCGCACGGAAGGCGCTTTGCAGGTCGCCATTCTTCAGACTCTGCATCAGCCCCTCGTAGGTGGGATCATTCTCAAATTCCGGTAAATAAAATTTGACAATGTCTAGATCCTCCAGCCGCTCCAGCACATCGGAAAGGTCTCCCCCGACTGCCGCGTAGAATTTCGACATTGTCATTTCTTCCGTATTTGGTTCGCGCACAAAAATTACCCTTTCTATATAAGATTTATTGTTAATTCTGTAATATAGCATTTTTGACTGAAAATCAAGAAATCTTTGTCGAAAAATAACGCTTTATGATGAATAATCTGAATGGAAAATTGTTAAATTATTTTCTTTTGTAATATCAGGGCATATAAGTGTCTCATTAGGGACACCAATGATTGAATGCCTAATGCAAGCAGTCCCCGGTCATGACGGCCGGGGACTGCTGTGCTGTATAGAGGTTATTTGAGGAGGTCAGAAGGGAAGATCAAATCATACAAGGTCAGCCTTGAGACCGGGGATGCGGGCAGAAGCTTTAGTGAGCAGTTCACGGCCCACAGCGGCAGCGTAGTCCCGTTTTTCTTCCTCGTTCACTTTGGTCAGGCGACCGTTCTTTACAACGGTTTCGCCATTGACCACGACGGTTTCGATCATGCGGGCATCACCGCTGAGAACGATGCAGTCTACGGGGTCATTGCAACCGCCGGCATACTGCAGCTGGTTCCAGTTCATCAGGGTGAAATCCGCCGCCATGCCGGGCGCCAGATGACCGATATCGTTACGGCCCAGGGCGGCAGCGCCGCCGGCAGTGGCCAGGTACAGGATATCCTCGCAGCCGATGGAGTCATCGCCCCAGCTGAGACGATTGAGCAGGTAGCTGACACGGATCTCCTCCATCATGCTGGCAGAGTTGCTGCTGGCTGCGCCATCCACGCCAATGCCGAAGCGCTTGACACCGGCACGCAGCAGGTCGGGGATCCGGCAGGAGCCGGAGCTGAGGTACATATTGGAGATGGGGCAGGTGGAAATACCGGTGTTGGTATCCGCCATCAGCTGTACCTCCTCATCGTTAAGGTGAATGCAGTGGGCATAGTAGAAGCGGTCGCCCAGCAGGTCGTGACGGCGGAACCATTCGGCGGGCCGGCAGCCGTAGTGCTCCTCCACAAAGGCGACTTCGCCACGGCTTTCCGCCAGGTGTCCATGCACTTTGATGTCCAGCTTTTCGGCCAGATCGATGGTAGCACGGACGATTTCTTCCGTTTCATAATAGGCGATGCTGGGGCCGATGCCGACCTGACACATCGAGAAACGGGAAGGATCGTGGTACTTCTTTACCAGGCGCTCGGCATCGCCCATAACGCCTTCGATGCTGTCCACCACCTCGGGAGGGACAATATCGCTGGTGACGGAGTGATAACTGCGCACCGGATGGAAGCGGATGCCCAGTTCCTTGGCCGCTTCAATCTCGGCATCCACCAGGCAGGTAACGCCGACGGGGTGGGGATACCACAGGTCATTGGAGGTGGTGATACCGGTTTTCAGTCCCTCGCCCAGCGCCACATACACACCGGCACGGGCTACATCAGTGTTCAGGTCCTTATAGATCTCGTACATGGTGGTGAGCCATGGCTCCAGCCGCAGACCCTGTGTGGCCTTAATGTTGCGGATAAGAGTCTGCCAGGTGTGATGATGTGTATTGACAAAGCCGGGCAGGATAACGCGGCCGCTGGCATCTACTACTTCATCGATGGTGACGGTATCGCCAAGGGTGTCCTTGAGATTTTTGCCGATGGCCTTGATCTCTTTGCCGCTGATGAGCAGATCCGCATGACGGTAGCGGCGGCGCTCCTCATCCATGGTGATGATCCAATCGGCATTTTGGTACAGTACAGTTTTCATAATGTTTTCTCCTTTCGCCGGGATCAGGCGGCCTTTTCTTCCTTTTTCTCAGGCAGGATGAGGCTGAGAACAACAGCGGTGATGGCGGTGCCGGGTACGCCGCTGAGCAGGCTGGAGGCCCAGAAGGGCAGAGCCGCAAGAGCATCGGAGGCAGCGCTGAAGCCAACGCCGACAGCCAGAGAAATGGCCACGATGGTGGTGGTGCGGGCCGTGAGCGGGCCGCCATTATGGATGACATTCATACCGGAAACCAGGATGGTGCCGAAAGCGGAGAGGGCCACGCCGCCCAAAACAGCGGAGGGAATGCAGGAGAATACAGCGCAGAGTTTGGGACAGAGACCGCAGAGACCTACTACACCGCCGGCGATGGCAGTGACATAGCGGCTGGTAACACCGGAAAGACCGCACAGACCGATATTGGCGCTGCCGCTGATGACGGGAACCATATTGAACATGGAAGAGATAACGCTGCCAACGCCCTGGGCCAGTACGCCGCCCTTGGTCTCATGGCTGGTGGGCAGGCTGTTCTTTGCCAGCATGGAAGCGGTGGTCTGGTCGCCCATCAGTTCAACCAGCGCGATGAAGCACAGAATAGAGATGGAAATGATGGGTCCCAGCTCAAACTTGATGCCGAAGTGCAGGGGCTGGGGGATACGGATCCATGCCTCCTCGGCAATGGGGGAAAGATCCAGCTTGCCAAAGGCGGCGGCCGCGGCGCTCATGACCAGAATGGCGATGAGGGGAGAAGCCTTGGAAAGGAAGTTCTTGCTGCAGAAGTGGTTGAGCAGAACCATGATAATGATGGTGCCGGCAGCCAGCAGCAGGTTAATGGGATCGCCGTAATCAGCGGAGCCTACACCGCCCGCACAGTAGCCAATGCCAACGCTGCAAAGGCTGAGGCCCAGGGCCATAACGACCGCGCCGGTGATATAGGGCTTGAACAGGATAGAGAGCTGCTTATGCAGGCCGGTCCACAGAATGGTGGTGATAATGCTGCCGACGAGGCAGGCACCAGTGAACGCCGCCAAACCGTACTGGGCGCCCAGCGCAATGCCGGGGGCAACGAAGACGAAGCTGCACTCCAGCGGGATGGGCAGGCGCGCGCCAATGGGGCCAACGCCGATTGTCTGCAGCAGGGTGGCGATGCCGGTGACGAGCAGACAGCCAGCCACCAAAATGGTGATCTCGCTGGCGGAAAGGCCGATGCCGGCGCCAATAAGCAGCGGAACGGGCAGAACATTAAAAACGAGAACGACGATTTGCTGGATACTCAGCGGGACCGTTTCTTTGATGGGCGGGCAGTCATTCAGACTGTAGCCGACGGGGATCTTTGACATAGGGGACAACTCCTTCCAAAACATCAGATCTTTTTGTAACATCAAGCGCTTGCTTCTTAATGTAACATTGATTATCTGTTACATCTGCATCTTAGCAAGGATTCGTCAAGATTTCAACAGTTTTTTGCGTTTCCGCCAATATTTCAGCGGAATGGACAACATTTTGATGTAACATTTGTTCATTGTTACATTCATATCAAACAAAAGCCGGAGAGCTGCGGCCCTCCGGCTGGAATTTACTTCATAATGAAGAGTTTTTTGGGGCAGAGGGAGACGCATAGGCCGCAGCCGCTGCAGGCGGCGGCATCGACGGCGATGCCCTCCGTCCCCTGAGAAATGGCATCGTACAGGCAGGCGCCGACACAGCGTGCTCGGCAGCCATCGGGGCAGGTGCCATCGCAGGGAGCGGCCATTTTGACCCGCAGCAGGCGCTCTGGCAGCTCCTCAAAAGCGGTAAGAGAGGCGAGTGCGTTGCCGCGCAGCTCATCTAGGGAAGAATAGCCCTTTTCCCGCAGCCAATCCTCCAGCTTGCGCAGTGTTTCGGTGATGTGCCCATAGCCCCGCAGCATGATGGCGGAGCCCATCTCCACCGCAGTGGCGCCCATCATCAGGAACTCGATGATGCTGTGCCAGTCCTCCACACCACACATCGCGGCAATCTCACAATCGGCCAGCTGATGCAGTACCGCCGTTGCCGCCAGCGAGAGCGGACGCAGATGGCTGCCGGTGCAGCCGCCGATGGCCGCCATTTCGCAGCGGGCGTTTTCAATATCCACGCCGTTGATGCCCTCCAGCGATTCAATGGCACTGATGGCACGGGCGCCGTTCTGGGTGATTTGACGGGCAAAGGCAGGATTGAGCGCCGCATGGTGCGGCAGTCGCACCATAACGGGGATTTCCACCGCCGAGGTGACGCTACGCACCATTTCCCCGACCTCCTCCGGCCGAATACTGATATCCTCCAGCTTGGTGCCGATGGGGGTAAAGCAGCACAGCTCCAGCGCATCTGCACCTAGGCGCTGCATGCGGCTGGCCAGGTACCGCAGCTCGGAAGGGGTCGTTCCCCGAATATTGCAGATGAGGAAGGCGTTGCCCTTTTGCAGGCGCTCTACCTCCTGCTCCACATCCTCCAGCGTCATGGTGCTGTACAGGGTGGTATTGTAAACTTCGCCCTGACGGTAAAAAATACGCGGGCTGACGATATGGCTTTTTTCCAGGGCGATGGTCTCGGTAACAACGGCCGCCGCACCGGCGTCAATGGCCTTCTGCATGGCGGCGGCATCACGGCACCAGGGACCGGCTGCCGCTATAATAGGATTTTTGAGCGGCAGGCCCATAAAATTGACGGATAACAACGACATTTTGTACCCTCCTTACTCAAACAACTCGTAGATCTCTTTGCGGTTGCCGCAGCTGCGGCGGATCTTGAGCTTGGATTTCAATACGATCTCGTGGGTCTCCACCTGGTACAGCGCGCTGTCCTCGATGAGCTCGATGAGGCGGCGGGCTGCCACCGCACCCAAACGCTCCAGCGGGTGCTCCATGGTGGTCAGCGCCGGGGTAATGACAGCGGCAGCCTCACTGCCGGTAAAACCAGCAACAGCCAGTCCCTCTGGCAGGGGAATATTTTCCTCCCGTGCAGCCTTGATGACACCCATGGCCAGCTCATCACTGACAGCGAAGACGGCCTGCGGCGGCTTCTCGGTCAGTATTTCCTCGCGGCAGATGCGGTAGCCGCCCACTACGCTGTCCTCCGCCTCCAGCACACGGCACTGGCGGTCGGTCAGCCCCAGCGCGGCCGCCGCCTGCCGGTAACCGGCGGTGATGGCGGCCTTTTCGGGGGATTCTCCGCTGCTTTGCAGCAGCCAAATGGAGCGGTGGCCCATAGTATGGAGATGTGAAACCATTTTTTCTGCGGCGTCCCGGTAATGGATACCGCAGATATTGCAGTTTTCCAATCGATCATAGCTGCCCAGCAGCACTACCGGCAGCTCGGCAGGCAGCGCCTCCGGTGGTAGAGAGGGCTCCCCAGCGATCAGCATTCCGAGGGGCTTTGCCGCGGCGGCAGCCTGAATACAGGCTGCTATTCCTCCCGAAAGGGGAGAGAACTCCACCAGGTTGACCAGAATCCCCTTGGGCGCCAGTACCGACTGCACCCCCGAAAGCAGGGTTTGTGCCCGCTTGGCCGCGGGAACGATGAGGGTGACGGCCCGCCGCCCGCGGTTGACTGGCTTGGGGTTGTAGTTGTATTTTTCGATGATGGTCTGCACCCGTTCGCGGGTCTCCGGCAGCACCGCCTCCGGGTGGTTGATGACACGAGAGATGGTGGCAACCGAAACACCGGCTTCCTTGGCCAGTTCGCGGATATTCACGGGCAGTCCTCCTCTCTGTATGCTTCTTTTTTTATTGTAACATATTTCGGTATGGCAAGTAAACTGTGGATTAAAGGGGCAGGAGAAAAGGGATTTTGTATTTGTTCATTCTTCCCCCGGCAGCACTAGCCGGGAGCAATATCGTTGGGGATCAATCTCCCGCCCGGTGTAGGGTGCCACAATGCCAAGGATGCGCGGGGCCCCGGTGGGGGCAGCTCCCTGGCCTTTACCTCACGGCTCAGGGTCAGCCACGCTTCATCCTCACCGGCGTAATCGCCGCAGTACAGCACTGAGAGCACCCGGCACTCCGGCAGGGTCACCGCGATTGGTCAATCCACTACGAGCCAGCGCTATAATGGAATTACAGCTATCGATGGATTTACCATTGGTAATAGCATTGTTACCGCCACAGGGACCTCCTATGGCATTTATGCGAATAGTTATAATAACTGTGATATCCGTGGCAAGGATACCGTGATAAAGGTAACCTCTACGGGCGGTGAACTGGCTGTTTACTCGCAATACCCCACAGCCTATTATCCTTATTATGGGAGTATCAACCTATATGATGATCTGTGCGTTACTGTTTCTCTTCATAGTTAGCAAAAACTAACTGGCTGGATTTAGAAAAGCCGCCCTCCGGCAGCATCAATGGACAGACCTATTGCAGCGCAGCGGCTTACAAAATGCAATAGAATCAGCAACTCCCCCGACCAAATGATCGGGGGAGAGATTTTATTCTTTCACCAGCGGCAGCGTAAGGGTGGCCTGCGGCATATACAGCACCTTGGGGTGGTCATATTCCGCCAAAACGGTGCGGATGACCTCATTGAGCTGTTCCTTGGGGTAGCACTCCACATTTACTTCAGCCATGCGCTTTTGGTCCAGCGCGGTGATGAGGATCAGCCGGCAGTGGGCCTGGCATTCCCGGACCTTGTAGCAATTCAGCCCGCCCATATTCACCTTGCGCTTCAGCTCCGCCACCACGGAGTCCTTATCGGGATAGCGGCCCAACCATTCCTCAAAGGGATCGTCCATCTCTTTGCTGCATCCCTCGGGACACTCCGCCAGGCAGATGATGACGCCGCCCTTTTTCACGGCACGGCTGGCATTGTAGAAGCCCTTTTTGCTCTGCCGAAGGTCAATATCCTTAGGAAATCCGCCGCAGGAGGCAATGACGATATCGGGCCGTTCCGGGAGGGGATAGAGATAGAAATCCTTGGCCAATTCAGCGCCGTGCAGGTAGGCTTCCCGCCAGTGGCCGGCCACCGCCTGGTAGATCATCCCGTGGTCATCGCAGATGACATTCAGCAGATAGGCGGGGTGGGTAAAGGCGCATGCCTCCATAAAGTCCAGATGAACGGGGTTGTTTTCCAGCACACCGGCCTGGGCATTGGGGTCAATGACCATCTTGTGGTTGCTGAGGATGGTATCCTTGCGGGCACAGCCGGGGATGATATCCTTGCGTCCACCGCCAAACCCGGCCATGTGGTGCACCAGGATACCGCCGGTAAGGATGAGCTTATCGGCTGCCATGGCGATTTTATTGGCCCATACCTCATGGCCGTAGCTGGTGGTGCCCACCAGCTGGCAGGGGGATTCCTCACAGTCGTGCTGCACCACGGTTACACGGCGGTAAATATCCTCGGTGATGAGGCTGCACATCTGCTCCTCGGTCATGGCGCTGTGCATCCCGTTGGCAAACAGAATGGTGATATTCCCGTCCGGCACGCCGGCCTTATTCAGCTCCCGCACCAGGATGGGGATATAAATGTGGCTGCGGGTCAGGCGGGTGATGTCATTGGTGAGGATACATACGGTATCCCCGGCATGGATTTCCTCGGCCAGCAGCCCAGCCCCAATGGGATGGGCCAGCGCGTCCTCCACGATCTCCTCCTCCGAGCGAACGCCGGTGGGGTGCTGCTTGGGCAGCAGGATGCTGAGGTCAGTCCCTTCGGGGATCTCGATATCCAGCAGCTTGTGGCCGTACTTTACCTTATCTTTCATGGTGTGTCCTCCCTGCCTTAGCGGTGAATATGTTCAGCGGTCAGGCGGCCCATTTCCTCGGTAGTCACCTTGGTCAGCCCACGGCCCTCCAGGTAGATATCCGGGGTGCGGTAGCCCAGGTGCAGCACCTCATTGATGGCCCGGTCGATGGCGGCGGCTTCTTCCTTCAGCCCCAGTCCGATCTCCAGCAGCATACCTGCCGAGGCAATAGCGGCCAGGGGATTGGCAATGCCCAGCCCGGCAATATCAGGTGCTGTGCCATGGATGGGCTCAAAGAGCCCGAAGCCATTTTCATTGATGGCCGCGGAGGCCAGCATCCCCACCGAGCCGGTGGCCACCCCCGCCTCATCCGAGAGGATATCACCGAAGATGCTGGTGGTCAGCATCACATCAAAGCGGGAGGGATTGCAGGTCAGCTCCATAGCGGCCTTATCCACCAGCAGGTTGGTCAGCTGCACATCAGGGTAATCCTGCGCTACGCGGACCACCGTTTCCCGCCACAGCCGGGAGCTTTCCAGCGCATTGGATTTATCAATGCTGGTGACGCTCTTGCGGCGGCCCTGCGCCAGTCGGAAGGCATGGCGGGCTACCCGCTCCACCTCAAATTCGCTGTAACATTCCACATCGTAGCCTTCCCGACCACGGGCGCCCTCCCGGGTGCCCTTTTCGCCAAAGTAGATACCGCCGATGAGATCCCGCACCAGCAGCAGGTCCAGTCCGCGGTCCAGCACCTCGTTTTTCAGCGGGGAATTTTCCCGCAGGTCGGGGTAGAGCTTGGCCGGGCGCAGGTTGCAGAACAGATTAAAGCCACGGCGCAGGGCGGCCAGGCCGCTTTCCGGGCGCTGGGCCCGGGGAAGGTGGTCCCACTTGGGCCCGCCGGCCGCACCAAACAGAATGGCGTCGCATTCCCGGCAGAGCTCCAGTGTTTCCGGCTGGATGGGCACGCCGTAGGCATCAATGCAGCAGCCGCCTACCAGGCGCTCCACCTTATGGAACTGATGTCCGTAAACCTCGCCGATCTTATCCAGCGAACGAACCGCTTCCCGGATGACATCTACGCCGATGCCGTCACCGGGGATCACAGCAATTTTATACTCCATGCTGATTCCTCCTTGCAATATCAGTCCGCAGTCACGGTGCGGGGATCTGTGATGACACCGGTAATGGCACTGGCGGCCGCCGTGGCGGGGCTGCTAAGATAGATAAGAGATTTTGTGGTGCCCATCCGTCCGATGAAATTGCGGTTATTGGTACCCAGTATCACCTCGCCATCGCTCATCAGGCCATAGGGCTGGCCGCAGCACAGGCCGCAGCAGGGATGCGCCACCATGGCGCCGGCCTCCACAAAGGCACGGATGTACCCCAGCCGCATGCACTGGCGATAGATGCCGATGGAGGCGGGAATGATGATAAGCTTGAGATAGGGGGCCACATGGTGCCCCTGCAAAATGCGGGCGGCCACTGCCATATCCTCCAGGCTGCCATTGGTACAGCTGCCAATGTAGACCTCATTGAGTGGGGTGCCCTGCACCTCCTCAATGGAGTGAACATTATCAACGCCCTGCGGGCAGGAAAGATAGGGTACCAGCTCCTCTGCCCGGTAGTACAGTTCCCGGACATAGTGGGCATCCGGATCGGGATGGATCCAGGAGATCTTCTCCAGCGGCAGGTCAAAGTAATCGGCGGTTTTCTGGTCAGCGGCAAAAAGTGCGGTTTTGCAGCCCGCCTCCAGCGACATATTGGCAATGGTGTACCGGCCGGACATATCCAGCGCGTCAATGGTGCTGCCCACATATTCCAGCGATTTATAGGTGCCGCCGTCGGAGCGCAGATCCTTCAGCACCTGCAGGACAATATCCTTGGCGTACACCCCGGCAGGCAGCTCCCCTTCCACCGTAATGCGGATAGCTTCCGGGACCTTCATCCACATCTCACCGCTGCCCAGGGTGGCGGCCATTTCGGTATAGCCTATTCCGGTGCAGAAGCACCCGCCCCCGCCATAAGTGGGAGTGTGGCTGTCGGTAGCTACCACCACCGTACCGGGCAGGGCATAGCGGTATTCGTGCATCAGGGTGTGAGAGATCCCCTCCCCGGCATGCAGCTTGCGGATACCAAAGCGATCGGAAAGCTCATGCCCCTTGTGGTAGTGGCGGGGGTCGCCGGTGGCCTGGTTGGTGGGGCACAGGTGGTCCAGGAAGATCACAGCCTTTTCCGGGTCGGCCAGGCGGCGGAATTTCATCTCATCCAGCTTCTGCACCACAAAAGGGGTGTAGATATCATGTACCATGCACATATCCGGCCGGGTCATGATCAGATCGCCGGGTGCCAGGTGAGAAAGCCCGGTATTTTTCATCAGGATCTTTTCAGCCATGGTGTAGCCCATCTCAGTGCACCTCCTTTTGGACGGATTCGGCGGCTTCGGCCGCTTCATTCAGGGCGCGGTAGCGGGGTACCAGCCCCCCGGCCTTGATGATCTCAAACAAATTATCGGGAATTTGCCGGATGGGAATGACCTGCCCGTTTACCTTCAGGCAGCGGTTTACCTCCACGGTGAGAAGATCCCCTTCCTCGCAGCGGTCATACAGGTCATCCGTCTCAATGAGCAGCATCCCGTTATTGATGCCGTTGCGGTAAAAAATGCGGGCAAAGGATTTGGCCACAATGCATCGCACACCCAGCGCCGCGATGCAGGCTGGGGCAAATTCCCGCGAGGAACCGCAGCCAAAGTTTTTCCCGGCCACAAAGATATCTCCCGGCCGGGCCGCGGCGGCCAGCTCCGGGCGCAGCGGCTCCAGGCAGTGGCGGCTCATCTCCTCCGCGGAGGGCAGCACACCGTACCGCCCCGGGATAATAGTATCGGTATCCACATCATCGGGCAGCTTCCATATCCGGCCCGTAAAAACAGTATCCATAGTTATGCCCTCCTGTTACGCTTGATAAAGATATCCGCTGAGCGCCGCCTGGGCGGCAGTCCGCGCAGAAACCAGATAGACCCGGGAAGCGGGGGTGCCGCAGCAGCCGGAGTAGTGGAAGCACCCGGTAGAGGCCATGACCTCCCCATCCCCGATGACGCCGATGGAGGTGGTCAGGCAGGAGGCGCAGCCGGGATTGGTGACCTGCGCTCCGCAGTCCAGGAATACATCGATCAGCCCTTCCTCCATGGCCTGCAGGTAGTCCGTGTTGGAAGCAAAGCCGATCAGTAGCCGCAGCTCCCGCCGGATGTGATGTCCCCGCAGAATTTCAGCGGCTTCACGCAGTTCCTCTATCCGCCCGGAGGAGCAGCCCCCGATAAAGCAGGCATCCACCCGGATGTCGGACAGAGCGGTAAGGGGCTGGGCCTCCATCGGATCTTCCGGCAGGCTGCCGGGGAGTATAGCACAGGGTGGATAGTCCTCCAGCTGCAGTGTGGTATCGGCCGGGGCGTCTTCCGCTGTAAACAGGGCGCTTACCGCACCGGCTCGCTGGGCCATCAGACAGAGCGTCTGCTTTTCCGCGCGGGTAAGCCCCCGTGCGGTGTGGTCATGCAGGAGCAGCAGGCGGCCTTCGGCTCCTTTTTTGCCCGCACAGGCCAGCGCAATGTCATAGGCTGTGGCGCCGGGGGCAAAGTCCCCCTCCAGCCTGATATGCAGCGGCTGCGGTGCCGGCAGGGTCAGCTCTCCACCCTGCAGCCACCGGGCCAGTTCCTCGGGGGAAAAACGCAGCCCCAAAGCACCGATGACACCCACCTGTGCCACATGCTGGCCGCAGGTCACCAGCAGAGAACCAGTTGCCAGCCGCCCCTGCATCAGCAGCTGGTAGCTGATTCCGGCGGACTGGATAAACTCCAGCGAATTGGCCCGGGAAAAATCAATCAGTGCTTTCTGGCGGAAAGCGCTCTGGAAGCTCCCAGCGGGGATATCATGGTCAAGAATGACCACCACCTGCGCGCGGCGCGCCGGACTTACCTGCGGTACCATGGCGGGCAGGTCTCCGGAGGGACCATCGTTGATGAGACACCAATCAGGGGATAGTGTGACCGGGGTGCCGGCCGGGGCCTGTAATAGCTGTTGCAAAGCATTCTGTGGCAAGGAACTCACCCTTCCTTAAAATAACTAAATCGTTTTAGCTAATTCGATTATAGTGAGAGAAAAGTGAATTGTCAACGGGAAATTTCAAAAAGCAAAAACGATTAAGCTTTTCGGGAGGAATTGACTTTCCGGGCAAATTTGGGTAAGATGGAGCTATCACAAAGAAAGGGGGCTTCGCTATGGCAACCATCAAGGACATCGCCCGCATCGCCAATGTATCTCCCTCCACGGTTTCCTTTGTACTTAATGGCAAAGCGCGGGAGATGAAGGTCTCCTCGGCCACGGAACAGCGCATCCTGGAGATTGTGGCGGCCACCGGTTACCGCCCCAGTAATGTGGCCCGGCGGCTGCGCGCCAGCGCCGCGGAGCGCCCGGTATTGGCGCTGTATTGGCCGCTGGATCGCAGAGCCTCCTATGTGGGACGGCTGTTGGGGGCCTTCCAGCAGGAGCACCTGCGCCAGGAGCTGGACTACGATTTGGTGGTCAATACCTTCCGGGAGGGGCATCTGTGCGAGGAAAAGGGCCTGCACTTCCATAGCCCATACAGCTGCGCTATTTTAGGCGGTCTTTCCCCGGCGGATATGGACGCCCTGGCCCAGCTGGAGACGGATCTGCCGTTGGTGCTGTATAACCGCCGCCAGGCGGGCTTTGGTGCGGTGTATACCGATTATGCCAAGGCGGTGCGGCAGGTGATGGAATTGGCCCGTGCCAAGGGCTGCCGCAGCATCGGCTTTTTGAAGAACCGTTCCAACTTTATGGCGGATAGCAGCCGCATCCGCGATGCCATAACAGCAGTGGGGGAGTATGGTCTGCGGGTACCGCCCCACGCGGTGGTGGAAGCGGAGGATACCTACGAAGGCGGTGCGGTGGGCATCAAAACCATGATGACCGGCGGCTCACTGCCGGAGCTTTTGGTATTTGCATCCGATATTATGGCTATTGGGGCGGCTCACCAGATGCAAAAGGAAGGAATCCGCATCCCGCAGGAGGTGGGGCTTATTTGCTTTGGCTTGGGAGAGCGCCAGCAGGCGCAGTACTGTACCCCGCCGCTTTCGGTCATCGAAATGCCTACCGAGGCGATGACGGCCGGTGCCGTTCAAATGGCCGCAGAGATGATCCGCAAGGGCGCAAATGCCGCCGTGGTGCGCTCCTACGAGCCGGTGGTCATCTTCCGGGAATCTTTCTCCCTGTGAAAAACATGCGGTCGAAAAGACCAATGCCAATAGCATATTCATAAAAGAGAGCCGTAACGGAAAGACGATCCGTTGCGGCTCTGTAATTATTTATTTTAATACTTTCGATTGACAAGAGCACATACGGCTTTTGCGGGTATAAATACCGCCCGACATTGCGCGTCGCGTTGATAGGCGCCAGCCTGCCTGCCGCTTCGCGCTTCCTCGGACGCCATTTTCTCCTGCGCGAAAACCGGATGATGACAAGGAAGAGGACGCCGGCATACTGGCGTATGTCAAGGACGATGACGCAGTCAGCGCCGATTTTCACTTGGGGTCCCTGCAAAATCGTAAGACCTTGCAGGGAAAGGAGGACGCACCGCAGCGGGGAGGGCTGCCCGAAGCAAAGCGCAGGGTCAGCACGACAGGAGCGCAGGCTGCGCTCGATGCAAAAGCGTGGGTGTCCTTGCTAAGCGAAGGGAAGAAAGTCCGCAATAAAGTAAACATCCCCCGGTCGGGGGATGTTTACTTACGAGATGGGAAAAGCTAGGAGCTGAGAAGTTAAACACGAACAAATGTTTCACGTGAAACATTTTTACTGGCTGTTCGCGGGGGCATTTTCCGGCGGGGTAAAGGATTCCCGAAGCTGGACCTGTGGCTCCATTTCCACATGCAAGGGGGCGGCTGGCAGCTCCTGGATGAGGCGGAGCAGCAGGGCAACGGCCTGCCGGTCCACCGTCTGCGGGATGGTGATGCAGCTGAGGGCTGGATTCAGGCAGTGGTTCATTTCCGGTTTGCGCAGCCCAATGCAGAGCACCTCGGCATCCTGTGGGACACGGATGCCGCTGCGAGCCAGGGTATACAGGCCACCTTGGGCCATGCTGTCATTCTCGTAGTAGATGACACGGGGGCGCTGGCGGAGAACGCAGTATTCCTCGGTGGCGGCGGCCCCGCCCGCAATGGTGGGCGCGGCCTGGAAGGTCCATTCCGGCTGGATGCGGATGCCCAGCTGCCGGCAGGAATTGAGGAAAGCCTTGGTGCGCTGGCTGGTGCCATCATAATGGTCGCCGCCCCGGATGACCGCGCATTCCCGGTAACCCTTTTGGTGGATGAGGGCAGCGGCCTGGGAGCCGGTTTGGGCGTGGTTTACCCCCGCGGTGGAATACTTCCGGCTTTCAGCATTGATGAGAACAAGAGGGGTGGAAATATCCGCATTTTCCAGCTGAATGAGATCCTGCTCGCCGGCCCCGCCGATGATGACGCCATCGTAGCGGCCCTGCAGGATGGGGGAGAGCATCTCTCCCAGGCGGCCGCTGAAATAGGTTTGGATGAGCAGCTCGTAGGGGTCGGCGGGTTCCTGCTCCTGCTGGAGGATACTGTAGAAATTATACAGTCTATCGCCCAGTAGAGTGGTGCGGTGATCCAGCGGCCAGTACAGCGCGATGGTGAGACGGCGCCGGCCGGCCCGCAGCAGCTGCGCCCCGCGGTCCGGGCGGTACTGAAGCTGCTGGATAGCTTCGGCAACGCGCTGCTGGGTGGCGGGGGAGATGTGCATTTCATCCCCGCGGCCGTTGGCAACGATGGAAGCGGTGGTGAGGGAACATTGCGCCAGCGCAGCGACATCTTTGAGGGTGGACATGGGCAGGCTCCTTTCGGGGGGTCTTTCTTTTAAGTATAGGGCAGAAAACTAAAATATCAAGTAAAAAGTAATAATTTTAGTAAAATTACATTGGACTAAAGTAAAGAACTGTGGGAGCGGCATTTGTGAAAGCCGCTGAAATTAGTGGGAATGGCTTGCAAAATAGGCCAAAAGATGATTCAATAAAATTACATTAACGATTTAGCAAGCTTCTCGACACTCTAAAACGACAAAGGATGTATGCAGAGGATGCTACTACAAGGGATAAAGAGGGCGCTCCGCAGCGGGGAGGGCTGTCCGGAATAACGTGGAGGATCAGCCCGACAAAAGCGGAGGGGCGCCCGATATATGGCACGCAGCTTAAATAAAGCCAAGAAAACAAAGAAAGAAGGCAGAAATAGCATGGCAGAGAATATTGTATTTCAGATCCTGCGCTCCCACCTGATGGAGGGTGAGCTGACGCCAGGGGCCCCCATCGCCATCCGAGTGGACCAGACCCTGGGACATGACCTGACCGGTATTATGGCAGGGCAGACCTTCCTGGCGGTGGGCGCCGACCGGGTGCAGACTGAGGCCAGCGTATTTTATTGCGACCACAACACCCTGTGCGTCAGCGGAGAAAACGCGGATGACCACCTGTTCCTCAAGACCGCGGCGGCCCGCTTTGGGGTATATTTCTCCAAACCCGGCAATGGGATTTGTCACTTTTTGCACTGCCAGCGCTTTGCCAGGCCCGGTAAGGTGATGCTGGGCGCCGACAGCCATACCCCGACCTCCGGGGCGCTGGGGATGCTGGCCATTGGCAGCGGCGGCTTGACGGTGGCAGAGGCGGCACTGGGGCAGGGCTTTAGGATGAATGTCCCCAAGGTGATGGGGGTAAAGTTGGTCGGCCGGCTGCATCCTGGCGTGGCCGCCAAGGATATCGCGCTGGAGCTGCTGCGGCAGGTAAGCGTCAAGGGTGGCATTGGATACATTGTGGAATACTGCGGCGATGGAGTGAAGGAGCTTTCCATCAGCGAGCGTCAGACCATTGCCAATATGAGCATCGAGATCGGTGCGACGACCGGCATTTTCCCCAGTGATGAGCGGACGAGGGAGTTCCTAAAGGCCCAGCGGCGAGAGAGCGACTATGTGCCGCTGCAGCCGGAGGAGGGTGCAACCTACGACAAGGTGGTGGAAATCGATTTGGACCGGCTGGAGCCGCTGGTGGCGGAGCCCTCCATGCCGGATAAGGTGTGTACGGCCCGCAAGGCAGAAGGTGTGAAGCCGGGTTCGGTATTTATCGGCAGCTGTACCAATGCTTCCTATTCCGATATTGCCCGGGCGGCGTGCATCCTGAAGGGGCATAAGGTGCATAAGGATATTGACTGCACAGTGGCGCCCGGCTCCCGGCAGGTGCTGGCGCAGCTTATTAAGGACGGGGTGTTGGCGGATTTGGTGGAATCCGGCTGCCGCATCCTGGAGTGTGCCTGCGGACCCTGCATCGGGGTGGGGCAGGTGCCGCCCCATAATGGCATTTCGGTACGGACCTCCAACCGGAACTTCCCCGGCCGGTGCGGCAGCAACGATGCCTATGTTTACCTGGCCAGCCCGGAGACCGCGGCGGCCACAGCAGTGACTGGGCATATCACTGACCCGCGCGACCTGATGGATGTCAGCGTATTGGCAAAGATCCAGGAGCCGGAGGCGTATATTATCGATGATTCTTCGCTGATCGCGCCCGAAGAAACCGCCGACCGCCACGCGGTAGAGGTCATCAAGGGACCGAATATCTCCGAGCTGCCGATGCGTGGCCCGGTGCGGGAAACCATTGATGCCGGGATTGTGCTGAAGCTGGGGGACAACATCACCACCGATGATATTATCCCGGCTGGGGCCTCCATCCTAAAGTACATCTCCAACATTCCGGAATTTGCGAAGTATACCTTCTGCTATACCGATCCGGACTTTGTGGACCGGGCCCGCCGCATGGGGCACAGCGTCATCGTGGGCGGGGAGAACTACGGACAGGGTTCCAGCCGGGAGCATGCGGCCATGCTGCCGATGTGTCTGGGTGTGGAGGTGGTCATCGCCAAATCCTATGCACGGATCCATAAGGAGAACCTGTTCAATTACGGCATTCTGCCGCTGATTTTTGAAGACCCGGCGGACTATGAAAAGCTGCAGCAGGGTGACCGGCTGGTGCTGGAAAATGTGCCGGAGGGTATCCGGGCGGGACGGCTGACGGTAACCGTACCGGAGCGTGGCCTGACGCTGACGGCGGTGCTGGAGGCCTCTGACTACGATAAGAACCTGCTGCTGGAGGGCGGCGCGCTGAACCACCTGGCCAAATTGCAGAAACGCTAAGCGAAAAAAGAAGCTCCCGGCCGGAAGGCTGGGAGCCTTTGTACTGCTTCATTTTGGCGCAGTATTGGGATGCTTTGATAAAGCAAGCCCCCGGCTTATGAACCGGGGGCTTTTCATTTTAACAGACTCGGTAATCGCTGGCGGCAAGGGGGATATCCCCGCCGTGTCGGCGAAAATATTCCAGCAGCAGCTCGGACATTTCGTGGGGGATCTCCCGCACGACCGGACAGCCGACATAGCAACCGTAGCCGCCGGTGCCGCTGGCGCGGTAGCTGTTTAGGCAGATGGTGAATTCATCGGTATCGGCGACCGGGTGGCCATCGACCAGGAGAGAAACGACCCGCTGACCGACTGGCCGAGAGATATCATAGGCATAGGATACCCCGGCATAGTAATCGTAATTGTAGTGCTCCACCTTGGGCTCCAGGAAGCAATCCGAGACCCGCAGGGTATTATCCTCTCCACGGGTGAAGTAGGCGGCGCTGCGCTCCATAGCCTGGCGCAGCACAGCCCCGGTGATGCGCAGCACGGTGAGGGTATTGGTATAGGGGTAGGCAATGAGGAAATCCCGACGGCGCACGACCTGCGGCAGGCCGGCCACATCATTGGCCAGGCTGGCGGCGGAAAGCTGTGCCCCGCTGACCTCCAGCTGAACGGCATTGAACAGATCGGCCAGGCCGCTGCCCTCCGCGGCCATTTTTAGGGGAGCATCCGGCAGCAGCGGGTGGGGCAGGTGACCGACCACCTGATCCAACCAATCCTGCGCGCCATGTTCCATCTGAGCAAACTGCCGCAGCCACTGGGGATGGCAGGCTCCGCCGGCGGGGATGGTGTGGCTGGAAAGCCGCTTTTCCGTACCGGAGACGACGGCCTCGATCCGCAAAAATTCCTGGCCGCGGTCGGAGGGCTGCACCACAAAGGTGCCGGAGACCATCTGCCCGGGGACCGACATGTGCTGGTGCCCGGTAAGCAGAATATCAAAATCAAGCTCTTGACAGATGCGGTAGGCGACATTTTCGTGGGTGGAGGAAAGCACCCGGCCGGTGGTAAGATCCCGCTCGAACCCACCGTGATAGACGCAGAGGTTGAGGTCGGTTTTGCCGCGGAGCTCTTCCAGTGCCGCGGCGGCTGCTGGAATGGGATCGGAGATGGTGATGCCGGAAAGATGCTCCGGCCGTTCCCAAATGTTCACATAGTCGGTGACGATGCCGACGATACCGATGCGCAGACCGTTTTCCAGCGTATGGATGCAAGCCGGGAAGCGCACCCCGGCGCCGTCCCAGCGGATATTCTGACAGACGCAGCGGGCCCGCAGGGCGTTTAGGTAGCTTTCCAGGTAGGGCATGCCGTAGTTAAAATCGTGGTTGCCCAGTGTGACATAATCGTAGCCGCAGCAGTTCATCATCTCGGCAAAGGGGGCGGCATTTTGCAGGGTATCGTGGCAGAAGGCCCCCAAAGGAGAGCCCTGCAGCAGGTCGCCGCCATCAATGATGAGAGTGTTGCCATCGCGGGTGAAACGACTGGCGCACTTGAACAGGCCGATGTCACGCTCCTCCCGGCTGCGGTAATCGGTGGGGTAGATATAGGCGTGAAGATCGGAAGTGAAAAAGATGGTGAGTTTTTTACTTTCCATAGTTACCCCCGTGCCAGCCGGACGCGGATCTTGGCGGAAATGGCCTCGATGATGAGCACCAGGATGATAAGCCCCAGCAGGATGGCACCGACCTCATTCCAGCGGTAGCTGCTCATGGCAAAGATAAGCGGTGCGCCGATACCGCCGGCCCCGACAAGGCCCAGTACGGTGGCATCGCGCAGGTTCATATCAAAGCGGTAGATGATGGTGGAGGTGAAATCGGCGGTGAGCTGTGGCAGGATGCCGTAGCGGATCTTCTGGAAGGTGGTGCAGCCGGCGGCATCCAGAGATTCCAGGATGCGCTTATCCAGGTCCTCGATGCTCTCGATGAACATTTTGGAGACCATGCCGATGGAGCACAGCGACATGGTGAGCAGGCCAGCAAAGGGCCCGGGACCGGTGACGCGGATAAACATAAGCCCATAAACAAAGGCGGGAACGGTGCGGATGGCGGCAATGATCATGCGGCCGATGAGCGCAATGGGCCGGGGGACCAGGTTGCTGGCGGAAAGAAAGGAAAGCGGCAGCGAGATGACAGCGCCGACGATGGTGCCGAGAAACGCGATGCAGAAGGTTTCCAGTAGCAGGTAGGGAACGCCATTGGTGCCCAGGGTGAACAGCAGCTTGGGGGAGGGGTGGAAGATGCCGGAGAGGATGTTCTTGGCGACCTCCAGCCCGTTGCCGGTGGGATTGCTGACCCGGACAGCTGAAGCGGACCACGCCAGCAGACAGGCCACAATAAAGGCGGCCAGCAGCTGCCAGATCCAGGTTTTGGGCGCGGAGGCATAGGCTTTTTGAATTTTATTCACAGCGGTACCTCCTTTTAAGTCAGGCGCTTGCGCAGGGCATGGCTGATCCCCTCGATGATAAGCACGGTGATAAAGAGGACAATGAGGATCATGCCAAGGCTGTCATATTCGCGCCAGCCGATTTTTTCATTCATGATAAGTCCCAGACCGCCGGCGCCCACATAGCCCAGAATGGAGGCATAGCGGACATTGCCCTCCAGGCAGAAGAGCGAAACGGAGAGATAGGTGGGCAGTACCTGCGGGAATACCGAGGTGACAAAGGCCCGGATACGGGTAGCGCCCAGAGCTTCCATGGCCTCGAAGGGGCCCATATCCACTGTTTCGATGACCTCGAAGAGCTGTTTGCCCACATAGGCAAAGGTAAACACGGCAATGGCACAGGTACCGGCCATGGTGCCGAGACCGAAGATATAGGTAGCGATAAGGGCGCAGACCAGTGTGGGCAGGGTGCGTACCAGGCTGAGGAACAGCCGGACGATGGAAACCACAATGCGGTTGGTGACGATATTGCTGGCGGCGGCGATGGCAAAGGGAACGGCCAACACCGCGCCGATGAAGGAGCCGAGGAAGGACATCTTGATGGTATCCCACAGGGGAGTCCAGATCTTGGAGAGATAGGCGGTATTGGGCGGGAACATGGCCACCAGAATATCAAAGAACTTGCTGCCTTTTTTTACGAGGACGGTGAAATTGAAGCCGGTGATATGGACAGAAACCGCCCCCAGCAGCAGGATGATGAGGAGCACGAGCCATGCACGGCTGCGCTTTTCCTCCACCACAGCGCCGCTGGGCAGGGTGTAACGGCGGGGCTTAAAGATACGATCGTAAAAGCTCATGCGGTCGCCTCCGTTTCGGCATCATCCCCATAGATGGCATTCAGGACGGCCTGATCTACCTGCTTGGAGGGGCCATCGTAGACGATGCGCCCGGCCCGGATGCCGATGATGCGGTCGGCATACTCGATGGCGAGCTCCACATGGTGGATATTGAGCAGAATGGAGATGCCCATTTCCTTATTGATGCGGACAAAATCCTGCATGACCTGACGGGCGGTGACAGGATCCAGCGCGGCGACCGGTTCATCGGCCAGGATGATCTGCGGGTCTTGGGTGAGGGTGCGGGCCAATGCCACACGCTGCTGCTGGCCGCCGGAGAGCTGGTCGGCGCGAATATAGGCCTTATCTAGGATGCCGACCTTATCGAGGGACTCCAGGGCCTTCATTTTATCCTCCCGGCGGAAAATACCCAGCAGTACCCGCCAGAATGGCATATCCGGTACGCAGGCGGAGAGAACATTTTTGATGACGGTGGTGCGGGTGACCAGATTGAAAGACTGGAACACCATGCCGATGCCCCGGCGGAAGCGGCGCAGGCTTTTGCCGGAAAGGGTGCTGACATTGATGCCATTTACCATAAGGGTGCCGGAGGTGATGCGGTGCATCCGGTTGACGGAGCGCAGCAGGGTGGATTTACCGGCACCGGAACGGCCGATGATGGCGACAAATTCACCATCCTGGATGGTCAGGTTTACATCGTCCAGCCCCACGGTGCCATTGGGGTATACCTTGGATACATGGTCAAATTGAATCATACGGTCTCCTCTTCTGCGGTTAGAATACGGGTCTCATTCATAAACCGGGATACACACGCTGGGGGATGTATTCCGGTTTGGGAACGAGAATGGGGAGGACCGCACAGAGGAAAGCAGTAATCTGTGCATGTCCTCCCCGCATATGGGATGGAAATGAGAAACCGAAAGGTTAGTTGGCGGCGCTCAGCTCCTGGATGAGCTTCTGAGCGGCACGCTCGCTGTCATAATCGGAAGGTTGGGCCTTCTGATAGCCATTGTGGCTGTAGATAGCGATAACTTCCTTGCCGGCATCGGTATTGCCGATATTGATGAAAGCGTTCTGCAGAGCAGCGATGAACTCATCGGTCATGATCTCGGAGTTCTTGCTGACGGAGATGGTGTCATTGTAGATGGGGGCGGTAACACCGATGACGCCGGTCTCCTCCCAGATGGAAGCCTCGCGGCTGAACTCAGTGTTCCAACGCTCGGCATAGTCGCGGCGGGCATCAGCATAGGTCACCAGGACATCGACCTGACCGGAAGCCAGACGAGCAAAAGCGCTGGCATAGGAATCGGACTGAACGGCACTGGCGAGATCAGAGATGCCCTTGCCGTAGTGATCCTGCAGCCACAGGGCGGGATAGATGTAACCGGCGGGGGAAGAGGTGCCCATGACGCTCCAGTTGGCGCTGTTCAGGTCTTCCCAAGTCAGCTCTTCGCCGTTATTAACCTTGGCGAGCAGCTCCTGACCCTTATCGGAGGGGCCGGCGATCATGAGAGCACGATAGGAAACAGCCTGCTTTTCGGAAGCTTCGGTGGGCTGGCCATCGTTCCAATCCTTGGCGTTATCGGAATCCTTGCTGAGGCCGTTACGGGTGGCAGTGAGGATGACCTCGGCGCCGTCATCGTACAGAACATAGGTGCCGCCGGGGATGAGGCCAACATCGATGGTGCCGGCTTCCAGACCTTCGCCGACTGCCTCGTAGGTGGTGCCGACGGTGATCTCAACTTCGCCGACCTCGTAGCCTTCTTTGGCCAGCTCTTCCTTGAGCATTGCCTTCAGGGGCTCGGTGACGGTGATGATCTCGGCGGGCTCACGGGAAGGAACGAAAGCGACCTTGAGGGTTTCGATCTTCTTGGTATCCGTGTCATTGCCGGGGGTGGTGTTGTTGCCGCAGCCGACCATCATGCTGAGGATCATGACGACTACCAGCAAAAACGCAAACAGCTTTTTCATTTGTTTTTCCTCCATAATGATTCTTCATTATCCTTTTTGCCCGCGGTGTGCGGGCAACTGGCGGTGCAGCAAACTGGGCAGCCTGCTACACTATCTAAAGTATAACATGCTGCCCCGCGAAATTTTTTTCTGTTTTCGTAAAAAAAGTATTATCTTACGGCCGGCGGTCACGGTCAAAGTAGATGGCGATGAGATCCTCAAAGGCCAGAATAACATGGCCGAAGAAGGGATTGGGAAGGCTGCCGACCAGCGTCTGTTTGGAGCCGTCAATGACAAAAACAATATCGGCAAGCCGGGCCAGGGCGGAATCCCCGCGCTTGGTAAAGGCCATGATCTTGTGACCGTGCTGCTGGGCGTGACGCACATCGTTAAGCACCGGCTCGGTCTCGCCGCTTTGGCTGACGGCAAACATCACCGAGGGTTCGCTGCCGCCGGGCAGGTGATGAGCATCCTGGAACAGCATATAATCGTAGAAATGGACATTATTGAACACCATAAAGCCGCAGATGGAAAGCCGCTGCGCGATGTAGGAGCCGACGATATTGGAGAAACCGGCACCGGTGGTGAACATTTTCTCCTGGCGGGAGGCTTTGAGCAACCCACAGAAATCATCGATGAGGGTATCAGAGTAATTATCAATGAGATTTTTGAGATTTTCGGCATTGCGGCGTTCATCCCGGCCATTCAGCTGACGGCTGAGATAATAATACAGCTCGCTGTACCCCTCAAAGCCCAGCCGCTTGCACATTTTTACGATGGTGGCGGTGGAGACAAAATTTTCGGTGGCGACCTGCTGAATGCCGACCCGTTTTTCCCCGCGTTCCAGGTGCGCGGCTATACTGGTGATGATCTTCTGCTCGTCTTCCGAAAGCAGATTGGTAAGTAAGAAATAATTATCGCCCATGCGCTGGCATCCTTTCCACGGTTGATTTTATACATTATAACACCTTGTTCGGCAGAGTTCTACCGGTATATTGTAAAATCGAACGGTGCAAAGGGGGGAAAAATCCCATGAACTTTATGTGAATTTTACGGATGAGGGCTTGCCTTAAAGTTAGCTTTAGGTTGTAAAATACAATTATATTAGACTCTCCCGAAAGGAGCAAGGCGATGAAAACCCCCAAGATGAAATATAGAATAGCGGCGTTGACATTGGTGCTGATGCTGTTGGTACTGGTTTGGGAACGGCAACCGTACCGCTTCCTGGTCCGGGGTCAATTATTTTGTGAGCTATGTGCAGGCGAATACCGGCAGCGGGCTGGTGGGCGACGCGGCGGCCCCCTACTACACAGGGGAACCGGGGGATGTTATCGCCATGGGCAACGACCATTTCCGGCACATTGTGATGATAAGCGAAGTGCTGACGGATGAAAGCGGCAATACCGTGGATTATCTCATTTGCTCTAATACCGGTGATCTGTGCGATTTCCCGGCCGGGGCGTACTTTTACACCTATCAGCAGCTTATCAAAATCCATGGCTGGAACTGAATATCGCCAGGGCTTCCGTTTTACCAAACGGGAGCCTTTTGCGTGCCGGGCGATTCTTTACATTCCGGGCAGTCAATGCTATAATTATCTTTTAACGATAGACTGGAAAGGAGACGGCGCTGTATGGGACTTCCCGCCCGTTTGGTACGCTCGCAGCTCAATTTTTTTAAGCCTTTTGTGGCGAATTGCTCGCTGGAGGTGACCCGCAAGGGACAGGATAAATTGGGCGAGCTGATGGAAGCGATCCACAAAAAAGATGTCATTGTGCGGGATTATTCGTTTGAGCGCTTTGAAGGCGCTTGGCTGATCCCGCGGGATGAGCGCCGCAGCGGGGTGATCCTATACCTGCATGGCGGCGGCTATACCTGCGGCGACCTGGACTACGCTAAGGGCTTCGGCGCGACGCTGGCTGATGAATGCGGGATCAGAGTATTCTGCGCCGCCTACCGCCTGGCCCCGGAAAGCCCCTACCCAGCCGCTGTGGAGGATGCCCTGGAGGCCTACCGCTACCTGCTGGAGAAAGGCTATGCGCCGGAGCAGATTGTGCTGTGCGGGGAAAGCGCCGGAGGCGGGCTCATTTGCGCGCTGTGCCTGCGGCTGAAGGAGATGAACATGACAATGCCTGCGGGCCTTATTGCCATTTCACCTTGGACGGATTTGACCTGCTCCGGGAAAACCTATGAGGAAAACCGCGAAGCGGACCCATCCTTGACCGAAGAGCTGCTGCGCTTTTATGCTGATTGTTACACCGGTGGGCTGACCTCCAAGGAGGAACCGCTGGTTTCGCCGCTCTTCGGTGATCTGACCGGTTTTCCGCCAGTGCTGCTTTTTGTGGGCGGGGATGAGATATTGCTGGATGATACCCGCCGCCTGCACCAAAAACTGTTGGATGCCGGCTGCGAGAGCAAAATGATCGTAGCGCCGGAACGCTGGCATGCCTATGTGCTGTATTATCTCAATGAGAATATGTCCGACTTTGAGGAGATGGGCAAGTTCCTAAACCGGGTGATGGGCGGGGAACGCAAGCTGCGCTGGATGCAGCTGGATAACGCCGCGAAAATCTATCCCGCCGCCCGCCGCCGCAACTGGAACAACCTGTTTCGGCTCTCGGCTACCCTTACTGAAACAGTGGATGTGCCGACCCTGCAAACCGCGCTGGATGTGACTGTACGGCGGTTTCCCTCTATTGCCGTTCGGCTGCGCCGGGGAATGTTCTGGTACTATCTGGAGCAGATCCCGGCGGCGCCGGCCATCCAGCCGGAAAAGAGCTATCCATTGGTGCATATGCCCTTTGATGATATCCGCAAGTGCGCGTTCCGGGTGCTGGTGTACCGGGACCGCATTGCGGTGGAATTTTTCCATGCGCTGACCGATGGCACCGGGGGGACCATCTTCCTAAAGACTTTGCTGGCGGAGTACCTGTGCCGCCGGTATGGGGTAGAAATCCCGGCGACTGATGGCGTGCTGCGCCGCCTGGACCCGCCCCGTGAGGAGGAGCTGGAGGATAGCTTCCAGAAGTACGCGGGCCGGGTGGAGGCCAGCCGAAAAGAGGCGACAGCTTATCACCTAAGCGGGACACCGGAACCGGATGGCTACCTGGACCTGACCACGCTGATGGTGCCAGCCGCCGAGCTGAAAGCAAAGGCCAAGGAATACGGTGTGACGGTAACGGAGCTGCTGTGCGCCGCCATGATGAAGGCGATTCTGAACCTGCAGGCTAAAAAAGTACCGAGTCGCCGGCGCCGTCGTCCGGTAAAGGTGCTGGTGCCGGTAAACCTGCGCGGGCTATTCCCCAGCCAGTCGCTGCGGAATTTTGCCCAGTATGTTACACCGGAGGCGGATTCCCGCCTGGGGGATTACACCCTGGAGGAGCTGTGCCGCATTGTACATCATCGCATGGGGCTGGAGGTCACCCGTAAGAATATGAGTGCCCGCATTGCCACCAATGTAAACAGTGAGCGCATTCCCATCCTCAAGGTGATGCCCCTGTTTATCAAAAATTTTGCGATGAAGATGGTATTTGATACCGTAGGCGAGTGCAAGAGCTGCCTGTGCATGTCCAATCTGGGTGTGGTACAGGTGCCGGATGCCATGCGGCCGTATATCCGCCGGATGGATTTTATCATTGGTGTGCAGGCCAAGGCACCGCACAACTGTGGGATCATCACCTGGGGCGATACAGTTTATATCAATATGATCCGCAATATCCGGGAGCCGGAGCTGGAGCGGCATTTCTATGAGGTGCTGCACTGGATGGGCCTGCCGGTAAAGGCGGAAAGCAACGGGCGCTGAAGGCGCCAAGGGGGGAACAGCTATGTATTGTGTTAAATGCGGTGTGGAGCTGGGCGACAGTGAGAAAAAATGCCCGCTGTGCGGCACCACGGTCTTTCACCCGGAGATGGAGCCGCCCAAAGGGGACGGGCCTTACCCGCCGGAGGAACACATCCACAAGGAAGTGAGCCGCAGCGGCGCACTCTTTGTAGTGACGGTGCTGACGGTACTGCCTATTGTTATCTGCCTGCTGTGCGATTGGCGTATCAATGGTGGAATCGTATGGTCGGGCTATGTGACGGGTGCGCTGCTGATGTGCTACATCGTTATCGTGCTGCCGCTGTGGTTCCACCGGGGGAACCCCGTCATCTTTGTCCCGGTCGATTTTGTGGCGCTGGGGGTTTACCTGCTGTATATCGATCTGGCTACCGGTGGGCGTTGGTTCCTTTCCTTTGCTTTTCCGGTGGTGGGGGCGGCAGGTATTATTGTCACGGCAATGGTCATCCTGCTGCGCTACCTGCACGGTGGACACCTGTTTGTATTCGGTGGGGCGTTTATTCTTTCCGGCGGGCTGATGGTGCTGGTGGAATTTCTTATCAACCTGACCTTTAAGCTCCATGACGCTCTGCTGTGGTCCATTTACCCGCTGGCGGCCGGCATCATTTTAGGGCTGACGCTCATCATTATCGGCTGCTGCCGCCCGCTGCGGGAATCACTGCAGAAAAAGTTTTTCCTGTAAGCCATAAAGCAGCACAGTGCCTGAAAAGGGCAGGAGGGATCCTATGAATCTTCAGCACATGAAATATGCCGTGGCTGTGGCGGAGACCGGCTCCATCAATAAAGCGGCGGACCGCTTGTTTGTGGGCCAGTCCAATCTCAGCCGGGCCATCAAGGAGCTGGAAAACAGCCTGGGTGTTGCTATCTTTGAGCGCAGCGCCCACGGGATGGAGCTGACCCCGGAGGGCGGGGTGTTCCTGCGGTATGCCAAGGCGATCCTGCAGCAGGTGGATGAGGTGGAGCATATGTTTACCGAAGGCTCCGCCAAGAAAAAGCACTTTTCCATCTCGGTGCCGCGCTCCAGCTATATCTCGGAGGCCTTTGCCCGTTTTTCCTGCGAGCTTTCCGCCGATGAGGAGTTTGAAGTCTTCTACAAGGAAACCAACGCTATGCGTACCCTGAAGAATGTTCTTCAGGACGACTATAAGCTGGGCATCCTGCGGTATGCCGAAAACTACGACCGCTACTATAAGGAATTGGTGGAAGAAAAGGGTCTGCGGTGTGAGCTGGTGGCGGAATTCCGCTATGCCCTGCTGATGAGCAAGGACTGCCCGCTGGCGCAGCAGGAGAGCATCACCTATGAGGACTTGAAAAACTATATCCGCGTGGCCTATGCCGATCCGTATGTCCCCTCGCTGCCGGCTTCCGAAGTGCGGCGGGAAGAGTTGCCGGATGATATCAACCGGCGCATCTATGTCTTTGAGCGGGCCAGCCGCTTTGAACTGCTTTCCCGCAACCCGCAAGCTTTTATGTGGGTTTCACCGGTTTCGCAGGAACTGCTGGAGAGGTATTCGCTGGTACACCGCCCCTGTGTGGATAGCCGCCGCCGGTATAAGGATGTGCTCATCTACCGGCAGGACTACACACTATCTCCATTGGATAAGCAGTTCATCGCGCAGCTTATTGCTACCAAGCGGGAGCTGCCGGATAATTGGGATCAGTAAGGGCACCCCTGCCCTTATTGCCGGAAGGTATTTGATGTATAAAGTGATTGAACGGAAGGCGTCTGCTGTGACAGGCGCTTTTTGCATACAATTTTCGCCTGCGGTATATCGATAAAAGCAATACCGATATTACAGAAAAGCAATTCCCATGGCGAATGGGATGTGATAGAATAGCCTTGGAAAGGTACCGCTTATTATCGATATCACATCAACGGATTGACAAGAAGGGGAAGAATACTATGAATACCAAAGAGATCAAAAGAGCCACGATAGGTCGCCTGCCGCAATATCTGCGGTATATCAGCTCCCTGCCGCAGGAGATTACGACCGTTTCCGCTACCGGCATTGCCAAGGCGCTGGACCTGGGCGAGGTGCAGGTGCGAAAGGACCTGGGCGCTGTATGCGGCGCGGGGCGCCCCCGTGTGGGTTATGACCGTGCTGAGCTGACCACCTGCCTGGAGGACTGCCTGGGCGGCCGCCCGGTGGCAGCGGTAATAGTGGGTGCAGGCAAGCTGGGCCGCGCACTGCTGGATTACGCCGGTTTTTCGGAATATGGTACCAACATCCTGGCGGCATTTGATCTGAATGTCCCGGCAGAGGGCGACCGCAGTGAGCTGAAGCCGGTGCTGCCCATGTCGGCGCTGGCGGATTTCTGCGCCGCGAATAATGTCAGCATCGGCATTGTTACGGTGCCTAAGGAAGCCGCGCAGGCGGTGACTGATGTCTTGTACCGCAGCGGTGTGCGGGCATTCTGGTGCTTTGCACCCTGCCGGCTGCAGCTCCCGCCCGATGCTGTCATCCAGTACGAGAATCTGGCGCTTTCTTTGGCGCACCTGAAGGCACGCCTGTAACCGGAAGGAGGTCGAGCGATGAATCTGGATCGTATCATTTCGGTGCAGAACAGCATCACCGTTTTTCGGGATGGCGACCGCTGCCTAAAGGTTTTTAATGAGGACTGCGCCAAGGCGGATGTCATCAATGAGGCGCTGAACCAGGCCCGAATGGAGGAAACGACCGTCACTGTCCCCAAAATTCTGGAGGTGACCGAGGTAAATGGCAAGTGGGCCATTGTTTCGGAGTACATCAAGGGTGAAAATCTGGAACAGTTGATGGAGCGCTATCCCGAAAAGGCGGGGGAGTATATGGAACTTTTCGCCTCTCTGCACTGCCACATCCACCAGCAGTCCTGCCCCATGTTCAAAAAGCTCAAGGATGAGCTTCAGCGCAATATCAACAGCTCGGAGCTCTCCGCCACCGACCGGTATGATCTTTATTCCCGGCTGGAGCGGATCCCAAAATATAACGAGGTCTGCCACGGCAACTTTGTGCCGTCCAAGGTCATCATCAGCGCCGCGACAGGAGAACCATATATCATTGATTGGTTCCATGCCACGCAGGGCAATGCCGCCGCAGATGCCGCGTTGACCTATTTGCTGCTGCGGATGCGCGGCCGCAGGGAGGAGGCCGAGCAGTACCTTGCCTTGTTCTGTGAAAAAAGCGAAATCGAACCGCATTATATCCGCCGCTGGATGCCGCTGGTGGCGGCTTCCCAAACGGTAGTAGCCAATGCCCGCAGCCGTGCCGTGCTGCAGCGGTGGATCGATGACCCCGCAGGGGCGCAAGAGATGGAAACAGAGGTGAATGAAGCATGAAAGTTACAGTTTGTATCGGGTCTTCCTGTCATGTGCGCGGCTCCCGCCAGGTGGTGGAGCAGCTGCAGGATCTCATCCGGGATCATAACCTCAGCGATGAGGTGGAGCTGTGCGGGTCCTTTTGCATGGGCCAGTGCCAGCTGGGTGTCTGCGTAAAGGTGGATGATGAGTTCTGCTCCGTCACGCCGGAGGGCACCCGCGCGTTCTTTGAGGAAAAGGTGCTGAAGCCCCTGAATAAGCAATAAACCGCCGCGGCGGGGAGGAAGCTTCTATGGAATGTCTGACCCTGAAAAAAGCCAATTGCAAAAACTGCTATAAATGCATCCGCCACTGCCCGGTCAAGGCTATTCGCTTTTCCGGCAACCAGGCGTATATTATCCAGGATGAATGCATCATGTGCGGTCAGTGCTTTGTGGTCTGTCCGCAGGATGCCAAGCAGATCGTCAGCGAGGTAGGCAAGGTGCGGGTAATGCTGCAAAGCGGCGCGCCGGTGGTAGCCAGCCTGGCCCCCTCCTTCATTGCCAATTACGCCGGCAGCGGCATAGAGGAGATGCGGGAGGCCTTGAAAAAGCTGGGCTTCTATGATGCCGAGGAAACCGCCTTGGGCGCTACTATGGTCAAGCGGGAATACGACCGCATGGTGGCAGAGGAAAACCGGGATATTATCATTTCCTCCTGCTGCCCATCAGTCAATTTGCTTATCCGCCGGTATTACCCGGCGCTGCTGGGATATTTGGCACCAGTTATGTCCCCTATGCAGGCCCACTGTGCCGATATCAAGCGCCGCATTCCCGGCGCTAAAACCGTATTCATTGGACCTTGTGTGGCCAAAAAAGAAGAAGCCCAGGAATGCGGCGAAGTGGATGCCGTACTGACCTTTGATGAGCTGACCGAATGGCTAAACCAGGAGAATATCACTGTGCAGCCGGCCAGCGAACTGAAAAAGGGCGGCCGGGCGAGGCTGTTCCCCACTGCAGGGGGTATTCTGCGCTGCATGGAAAAGCCCAACGCAGGCTATACCTACATGGCGGTGGATGGTGCCCAAAACTGTCTGGAGGTGCTGGAGGATCTGCTGCATGGCGGGCTGCACCACTGCTTTATTGAAATGTCGGTGTGTACCGGCAGCTGTGTGGGCGGGCCGGTCATGGAAAAATTCCATCGTTCCCCAGTGCGAGATTACCAGGCGGTGGACCGTGTGACCGGGCAGCAGGACTTTGACCTGCCCCAGCCTTCCTCAGCCCAATTGAGCCAGAAACGCCTGCCGCTCATCAAGGAGCGCCATCTGCCATCAGAGCGGGAGCTTGCCGATATCCTGCGTCAGATGGGCAAAAAGAAGCCGGAGGATGAGCTGAACTGTGGCTCCTGCGGCTACAATACCTGCCGGGAAAAGGCCATTGCCGTTTATCAGGGCAAGGCGGAAATCTCCATGTGCCTGCCGTATCTGAAAGAGCGGGCCGAGAGCTTTACCGGAAATATCGTCAATAATTCACCGAACGGCTTTATCCTGCTCAATGAAAAGCTGGAAATCCAGCAGATCAACCGGGCGGCGCTGCAGATGATGAACCTGTCCTCTCCCTCCGATGTGACGGGAGAACCGGTCGTCCGTGTGCTGGATCCGGGGGATTTCTTTACCGTATTGGAAAGTGGGCAGAGCATCGAGAAAAAGCGCATTTATCTTTCGGAATACGACCGCTATGCTGAGGAGACCATCATCCCGGATCACGAGTTCCATCAGATCATTTGTATCCTGCGGGATGTGACCGAGGAGGAACGGGTTCGCCGGCAAAAGGAAGAGCTCAGCCGGCAGACTGCCGAGATTGCGGATGGTGTGGTGGCCAAGCAGATGCGCATTGTGCAGGAAATAGCTTCCCTGCTGGGCGAAACGGCCGCTGAGACCAAGATCGCCCTGTATAAATTGAAAGGTTCGGTATCCGATGAATGACCTGTGTGTAGAGATTGGCTACAATAGCATCAACCATGTGGGTGAGGAATTGTGCGGCGACCATGTGGAAGCGGTAGGACAGGGAGAGGATTCCTCGGTGCTGGTGCTGGCCGACGGCTTGGGCAGCGGGGTAAAAGCCAATATTCTCTCCATCCTTACTTCTCGCATCATTTCTACCATGATCGCCGAGGGCCTGCCGCTGGAAGAGTGCGTCAAGGCCATTGCGGCCACGCTTCCCATCTGCTCAGTGCGCAAGGTGGCCTATTCCACCTTTACCATCATTCGCCTTATCAATAATGAGGTGGCGGAGATTATCTGCTACGATAATCCTCCGGTCATTCTTATCCGGAACGGTGTGTCCACCGATCTGCCAGGCCGGGATATGATCGTGGGGGGAGATAAAAAAGTACATAAATCCGAGCTGCGCCTGCAGGAAGGAGATATCCTGGTGGCGGTGAGCGATGGCTGTCCCCATGCTGGCATTGGGGTGGCATATAACTTTGGCTGGCAGCTAAAGGACATTGCTGACTTTATAGCGACCGCTTCGGTGGCCGGTTACAATGCCAAGACGCTTTCCACCATGCTGGTGGAGGAGTGTGACCGCTTGTATGGTGGCAAACCCGGCGATGATGCCACCGCCTGCGTGGTGCGGGTGCGCCGCCGCGCACCGGTCAATATTCTGTTTGGCCCGCCCCGCAACCGGGATGACGATGCCCGTATGATGACGCTGTTCTTTTCCAAGGGCGGCAAGCGCATTATCTGCGGCGGCACCACGGCGTCCATCGCTTCGCAGTATCTGGGGTCGCCCATCACCACCGAGCTGCACTACCAAAGCAGTGGCCTGCCGCCCATTGCCCACATGGAGGGTGTGGACCTGGTGACAGAGGGCATTATCACCATCAGCCGGGTCATTGAGTACGCCAAGGATGTGCTGGATCAGAACGAACGCCATGAGGAATGGGGCTATGGTCACGATGGTGCCTGTCTTATCAGCCGGATGCTGTTTGAGGAAGCGACGGATGTCAATTTCTTCGTTGGCCGGGCGGTAAACCCCGCCCATCAGGATCCCAACCTGCCCATCAGCTTCAATATCAAAATGAAGCTGGTGGAGGAGCTCTCCGAGCTGCTGCGTAAAATGGGCAAGAGGGTCAAGGTCATGTATTTCTAAAAAATAAGGGGGAGCCCATGAGAAAGTTTGATACCAAGGTGCAATACCTGAAATACAAGGTGCTGCGGGAGGTGGCCCGGCAGGCCTGGAATGATACCCTGCTGGATAATGTCATGTCCATTCCGCGGGAGCTGGCGCCCCGCAATGCCGAGACCATCTACTGCTGTGTCTACAAGGAGCGTGCCATCCTGAGCGAACGGGTACGCATGGCCATGGGCGGCAATAAGCAGAACCCCAATGTCATCGAGGTCATTGATATCGCCTGCGATGAGTGTCCCATGGGCGGCTATGAGGTCACCAATTCCTGCCGTGGCTGCCTAGCCCGCCGGTGCGAGGATGCCTGCCCCAAGGGAGCCATCACATTCCACAACCATGTGGCGCACATCGATAAGGCCAAGTGTGTGGACTGCGGTGCCTGTGCCCGGGTCTGCCCTTATTCCGCCATTGTAGACCGCAAGCGTCCCTGCGAGAACGCCTGCAAGATCAAGGCCATCACCATGAATGAGAATAAGGCCGCCGCTATTGATAACAATACCTGCATTTCCTGCGGTGCCTGCGTCTATCAGTGCCCCTTTGGCGCCATCACCGATAAATCCTATATCCTCAATGTCATTGATATGATAAAAAAGAGCGGGGACAATGAGAAATACCATGTCTATGCGGTCATTGCCCCCTCCATCTCCAGCCAATTCACCTACGCCAAGCTGGGGCAGGTTGTCACCGGGCTGCATCGGTTGGGGTTTTACTCGGTGGCGGAGGCCGCCCTGGGTGCCGATATGGTGGCCGATGCCGAAAGCCGCGAACTGGTGGAAAAGGGCTTTCTGACAAGCTCCTGCTGCCCCGGATTTGTCAGCTATATTGAAAAGGCCTTCCCAGAATTGAAACCTTATATCTCTCACAATCTCTCCCCCATGGCCACCATTGCCCGCTATCTGAAGGAGCATGATGCAACGGCCAAGGTTGTCTTTATCGGTCCCTGCACGGCCAAAAAGGGGGAGGCCGCCAAGCAGGAAGTCCGCCCCTATGTGGATGCCGCAATGACCTTTGAGGAGTTACAGGCGCTTTTTGACAGCCGGGAAATCGATATCACTGCGCTGGAGGAAGGAATGCTGGATGAGGCCTCCTACTTCGGACGCATTTTTGCCCGCTGCGGCGGTTTGGCGGAAGCGGTGGCCCAAGGGATCAAGGAGCATGGCCACACCGATTTCGAGCTGAAAGCAACCTCCTGTGACGGTATTGAACAGTGTCGCATTGCCCTGTTCAAGAAGAGCAAAAAGCTGCTGGATGCCAATTTCATTGAAGGAATGGCCTGCACCGGTGGGTGCATCGGTGGGGCAGGATGCCTGACCCACGGTCCCCGCAGCCGTGCCGAGGTAGATAAATACGGGATGGAAGCCAACGATAAAACCATTACCGAGGCGTTGGCAGCTCTGGAGCCTAAGCCCTAAACATAAAACAGAAACAGTGCGTACCGCAGGCTGGCAGTGCGCACTGTTTTAGGTTTGTACAGGGGGCAGGTTTGGGGCCCGCAGAGCAAGCCGCAGGCGGCTTGCTCTGCGGGCCCCGCCCTTCGCACAAACTTTCCCTATGAAAAAGCCGCCCCTGTCGGGGCGGCTCTGTTTTTATGCAGCTAAGGCTGTCTTTGCAGCGATGCCGCAATGGCCCTGGCGGCTTCTACCGTCAGATGTGCGGCAGTTGAAAATTCCTCCGAATGGACCCGGCGGAACATGCCCACCACGCCAATGGTATACCGTACTCGCCCTTCGGCATCGGCTATAGGCGCTGCAATGGCGCGCAGGCCAATCCGGTGCTCGCCATCTTCAATGGCATAACCGCGTTCCCGCGTAGCAGCCACATCAGCCTGGATTTGCTCCGGGGTGGTGTGGGTATGGGGGGTGTAGGCGACCAGCTCGCCGCGGCACACTTGCCGCATAGCATTCTCATTCCACGCCAGGAACACCTTGCCCTGGGCGGTGCAATGCAGCGGCATACGGGTGCCGGGCGCTAATGCGACACGCAGCGGGTTGGGGGCTTCGGTGACCTCCAGCAGCAGGGCATCGGTGCCATCCAGTGCCGCCAAGAATGCGGTCTCGCCTGCCCGATTGGCCAGGCTTTGCAGGAAGGGCCGACTGATGGCGGTAATGTTCCGGCTGCCGCTGGCCGCACACCCCAGTTCAAACAGGTGTAGCCCCAGTCCGTAGCAGCCATCCTCAGCGGATTGTTCTACCAACCCGGTTTCCCGCAGGGTGGAGATAATGCCGTGCAGGGTGCTTTTGGGCAGCTCCGTGCGCCGCGCAATCTCCCGCAGCGGCATGGGCGTGCCAGCCTCCGCCAGGATCTCTAGGATTCTGACCGCTTTTTCAATTGATTGTACCCGTCCGCCTGCTTCCAGCATGTGTGTGTTCGCCCTCCCGTTTATCTTATAAGAGAATAATGCTTAGCTTATATTATACTGCTTTTTTGCATAGGTTACAAGTCGGTTTGCACGGAAATGGGCAAAAAATATTTGATAATGCAGCATCGAAGCATAGAAGCATCCGGCCATCGTAAAATGGCCGGATGCTTCTATCAAAGTTTTGTTTACGCGGCAGTCTTTCCCTCTATGGTGCCAATGGAGTTGGCTGCCAGAGCATTGTAGGCATCTTCGCTCAAGGTGGTGTGGTAGAACAGCCGGAAGTACTCCGCCACCTCGGTATACAGATCATAGCCGGCAGCCTCGGGGTACAGCAGCTCCGCCATCCACATCATACCCAGCATACGCTGCACGCTGGGGGGAAAGCCCATCCAGTTGTAGGGGCCGTTGGGGACTTCATAGTAACGCCCCTCTCTGATGGCGGTGACGTTCTTCCAGGCGGTGTCCTCGCCAACGGTGGCATATATGCTGCCGGGCGCAAACAGAATAACATCAGGATTCCAGGCAAGGATCTGCTCCATATCCACCTCATTGCCGGTGCCCTTGGAGGAAGGAGACTCTACGACAGCCAGATTGTTGGAGAGCAGGTCGATAACCTCGGCATGGTAGCTGCCCTTGGCAATGACATTCTCGCCCTTGTCACCCAGGCAGTACAGCAGGTTTACCTTCTCTACGCTCGCGGCGATCTCATTGGTGCGGTTATAAATCTTGTCGCAGTACTCACCCAGGGTGTTGCCCTCGGTCTCCTTGCCCAGCAGGGTGCCCAGGGTGCGGTAGGTATCCCCCATGCTGTCGGTGTAGCAGTCAATGTGAACGAAAGGAATCCCGGTCTGCTCCTGCAGAGCGTTCAGGTCATCGGCCATGCCGTCCTTCTGCTCGCCTACATCAATAACCACCTCGGCACCGGATTGCAGCAGGGTTTCCAGGTTCAGCTCTCCCTTGCCGCCGTACAGCTGGCCCAGCAGAGGCAGATTGTAGTACTCATCGGGGATCAGCCCCTTGGCCTCATCCGCCCAGCCGTTGGCGATACCGACCATCATTTCGGGAGCGATGGCGAATACCACGATCTGGGCCAAAGGGCCGGAAATGGCGATCTTACTAAGATTGGCGGGCAGGGTCACTTCGCGGCCCAGGGAATCAGTAAAGGTGCGGGTGGCGGGCGCGGGATCCGGAGTAGGATCATTGTTCTGTCCGCAGCCGGTCAGCGCCAGGGTGGCGATCATCATGATTGCCAGCAGAACGCTAAGCATTTTTTTCATGTCTTTTTCTCCTTTTGTTCATTCTTTTTGGATTTTATAACTCAGGGATATCCCTGCTATCCAACTGGATAATGCCCATTACCTTAGGCTGCGGCAGGTACCACGGGAATTCGTCATCCCCGGTGGCGGTCAGCCGTGCGCGCACGGCTTCTTCGGTCACGGCAGCGCCGCTCCGCTCGTAGATCTCAAAGAACCGGCAGGCGTCGTCCAGACTCCGGAAAGGCTGTCCCATTTCCAGCGTCAATGTTTCGCTGGTATGGGGGATGCCGTATCCATCCAGAAGCGCCATGGTGTCGGCGTAGCTTTCGTGGCCCATCTTCTGCTTGCCCAGCGAGAAGCGATGCTCGCTCCAGCCCTTTTTGATGATGATAACGGGTCCACAGCACTGCTCCTTAGCGATGCGCAGCGCTTCGTTCCCAGTGCCAAAGAAGCAGAATGCCATGGCATCATAGGGCTCATCGGGCGGCAGTTCCGCTATCTCACCGCAGCGGATATCTACATTCTTGATTTTTTCTTTATCGCAATTTGCGGCCAGAACCGCCAGTGCCTCCGGGCTTACATCTACCGCCGTTACTTGTCGGCAGTAGGGGGCCAGCTGCAGGCTGAGGTACCCCAACCCACAGCCCGCATCACACACATGGGCGTTTTCGGGCAATCGCTTGGCAAGGTATTCCGCCAGCAAATGGTGGTAGTCGCTGTGTTCGCTGGCATCCCGCAAAAAGCGGATCATATCTTCATTCCAAATAAACATCAGTCATCCTCCTTCAGCAGCGGAACGATCAACCGTCCTTCTTCCGCTTCCGCCAGGCGGGTCTTGATGCTATAAAGCGTCTCCAGCAGTTCAGGGGTTATCACCTTCTCCGGAGTACCGTCAGCGCAAATCACGCCATCGTGCAGCGCCAGGATGCGGTCCGAAAAAAGCAGCGCCTGCTGCGGATTGTGGCTGGAAAGCAGGATGGTATACCCCTGCCGGGCCAACGCCCTTACCCGCTGCATCACCCGCAGCTGGTTGCCGTAGTCCAGGCTGCTGGTCGGCTCGTCCATGATGAGCAGCTCAGTCTGTTGGGCTAGTGCCCGGGCAATCAGCACCAGCTGCTGCTCGCCGCCGGAAAGTCTGCCGTAGCTGCGGTTCTCCATGTCCGCAATCCCAACCTGTGCCATGGCTTCTCGTGCTATGGCCACTTCCTTGGCGCCGGGGCTTTGCAGGCCCCGTACCCGGTGTGTGGTGCCCATTAGTACCATCTCCAGCACAGTATAGTGGAAGGTAGGGGTATGGGTCTGCGGGATATAGGCCACCTTGGCCGCGATCTCCCGCGGCTGCATGTTTTTTACCTCTCGGCCCTCTATGGTGATGCTGCCCTGGTAGCTGTGGTACAGCCCCAACAGGCAGCGGAACAGCGTACTTTTTCCGGCGCCGTTGGGTCCCAGCACCGCGACCAGCTGCCCTTTTTGGGCAGCAAAATCCATCCCATGCAGAATTTCATTTTTTCCGTAGGAGAAGCGCACGCCCTTGGCTTCTATGGCAGGGTAGCTCATACGCCGCCTCCCTTCTGGCGCATCAGGTAAATAAAGAACGGCGCACCGATAAAGGCAGTCAGAATGCCGATGGGGATCTCCACCGCCAGCAGGTTCCGGCTGATGTTATCCACCAGCAGCAGGAAAGTGGCCCCGAACAGCATCGAAGCTGGGAGCAGCTTGCGGTAGTCATTGCCGATATACCGGCGGCACAGGTGGGGGATGACCAAACCCACCCAGCCGATCAGACCGCTGACCGAAACCGAAGCGGCGGTGACCAGCGTGGCGCATACCACTACAATCAGCCGCAGCAGGGCGGTATTGATCCCCAGCGCGCGGGCTTCTTCTTCGCCCAGGGTCAGCAGGTTCAGCCGCCAGCGGATCAGCAGCAGCGGGATAAGCCCCAGCGCCATCGGCAGGATTGCAAAGCGGATATCCACCCCGCGGGTACCGGAAAGACTGCCCATCAGCCAGTAGGTGATTTCCGGAAGCTTACTGCCGGGGTCCGCCACCAGCTTGATGTAGGAAGTCCCTGCCGAAAAGAGCGAGCTGACCATAATACCGGCCAAAATCAAGTTAACAGTTTTCTGCCCCGGGGCACGCTGACCGATCACAAAGACCAGCAGCACCGTAAGCAGGCTGAAAAAGAAAGCGTACAGGGTGATCATAGCGGAGGAACGCCCATGCAGAATGGCCAGTGCCGCGCCAAAGCAGGCACCGGTGGAAGCACCCAGCAGATCGGGGGCCGCCATCGGGTTCTGGAAAACGCCCTGGTAGCATGCACCGGCGGAAGCCAGGCAGCAGCCCACCAGACAGGCCATAATAATGCGGGGCATCCGGATATTCAGCACGATGGTCTCCATTACGGGGGGCCAGGTCACAGGCACGGCAAACAGCCGCTCGGTAGCAAAGCCAAACGGCTTACCTGCCCAGTTTACCAGGGCGGTCAGCACCCGCTGCAGTCCCTCGGCCATCAGCCCCAGGAACTGCCCCAGTGTAAGGGATACCCCATACCGTCCCAAAAAGAAGGACCCCCAAAAGACCGCCAGCAGCAGGGCGGCCAGGGCCCACAGCCGGGCAGCGCCGCCTGTGGAACGATCCTTTTTCAGTTGTTTGGCGGGGGTGGTCATATAGTTGCTCTCCTTGCGGGCTATCTTTTACCTTAGCTATAAAATATCCGAACTAATTTTGCAATGAAAAATTATAATTTCATAATTTAATAAGATGCGATCATCTCATTACAGAATAATGGTACTGATAATTATAGCCCCCGCGCGTGGCGGGGGCAATGATTATCATTCGGCATTAGCAAAATATTATTCGGTAATTCAGAATTATATGCTTTTCCTCCGAATATCTTATTTCGTCGCCTGCCGGAATTCCTTTTTTCCGTAGAAGAACAGCGCCAAAGCGCCGGGCCCTACATGGGCGCCGGTCATCGGCTCGTAGCAGGCATTAATGATGTTCCTCGGCGGGTGGTTGCGGTTCAGCAGTGCAATCAGCGCTTCCGCGTCCTCGGGGCAGTCGCCGTGTGCAATGCCGATGGTTTCGCATTCGGCGTGTTCCACATAGCGGTCATATTGCTCTGCCATCAGTTCAATGGATTTCTTCCGACCCCGCACCTGCGCAAAGCATACAATTTTCCCTTCCGGGTCCCCCTTCAGCAGCGGCTTTATCTGCAAAACGGTGCCCACGGCAGCCTTCAGGTTGCTGATGCGCCCGCCTTTTTTCAGGTATTTCAGGTTATCCACGGTAAAGACCTGGCACATATTATGGCGGCCTTCCAGCAGCCGGTCGGCGGCGGTATCGATATCCACCCCTTCGGCCCGGTATTCCACGGCTTTCAGTACCTGCAGCCCCTCTCCCAGCGAAGCCGAAAGGGTATCCACCAGCTGTATTTTCCGTTCCGGGAATTCCTCCCGCAGTGTGGCGGCGGCCACCTCGGCGGAAGCATAGCTGCCGCTGATGCCGCTGGACATCCCCACAAACAGAATATCCCGTCCCTCCCGCAGCAGCGGGGTAAAACCGTCAATATACCGCTGCGGCTCCACCAGCGAGGTGGTCACATCGGTTCCGGCCCGAATCATATCATAGTAGGCGTGCCCATCAAATTGCTCCAGGCTGGTCACCCGGTGCTCCTCCCCATTATAATAGAAGGAAAAGGGGATCAATCCCACCCCCAGTTCCTCCAGCAGGGAGCAATCTAAATTGGCGGCAGTATCGGTAAAGATTTCGTACAAGATGTAAAACCCTCTTTCATCTAATGTGCTTCATTAGATTACAACATTTTTATAATCATGTCAAGCTGTAATATTCATCACAAATTCTTGCGGGCACCTTTCATATGTGGTATAATATCGCCAAAAGAGAGGTGTGCTGCCGTGAACTTTGATAAAGATCTGGTAGCGGGCAAGCTGCGTCGCTGGGACCGCTACCTCAACCGCTATCATCTTCCCGCTTGGGAGGAGATCCCGGATATCGGACTGTATATGGAGCAGGTCGTTACCCTGCTGCGCGGCTATCTTGATTATCTTCCCCCTGAGCTCAAGGAGGAGGAGGCTGTCACTGCCGCTGCCATCAATAACTATGTGCGCACGCGCGCCATGCCCGGCCCCGTCAAAAAGCGCTATTACCGACTGCACCTGGCCTACCTCATTATGATTTGCACCCTCAAGCAGGGCCTCGGTATCTCACTGGTGCAGCGGCTCATCCCGTCGGAGCTCACCGAGGAGGAACTGCGTCCCATCTACACCGAGTACATCGGGCGTCACAGCCTGGCCGCCGTTTATTTCACCCGGGAGGTGCGCGCCGCCTGCGCTACCATTCTCAAGCATGAGGACGAGGAGCCGTCCATGCTGGATACCGATCGGGTGGAGGACATCATCGCCACGGCTGCGATCATTGGTGGTTTCTCCCGCCTGCTGGCGGAGAAGCTCCTGCTGCTGGAAGGCCACACCGTAGAAGATGGCGGCAGCCTGGAACTTCTCCCATAAAACCGGGCACAATATACCCCATAAAGAAACCCGCAGCAGCCCCATGACTCCTGCGGGTATTCTCGCCCAAAGATCAATTTCAGATTTTTCAAAAAAAATTTGCTCTCCGGCGCAACCAAACCTTCTCACTTGTTGTCTATATGGGTGAGGGCACCGATCCGGGAGCGGGAAAGGAGTGCCCGATGGAGGACGAAAAGATCATCGAGCTTTACTGGCAGCGCAGCCCGCAGGCCATCGATGAAACTTCCCGTAAATACGGGGCATACTGTATGCGGCTCTCCATGAATATTCTGATGAACCGGGAAGACAGCGAGGAAAATGTCAATGACACCTACCTGCGTACCTGGAATGCCATCCCGCCGCAACGCCCGCAGTTTTTCGCGGCGTTTCTCGGGCGCATTGCCCGCAACCTGGCCCTGAACCGCTATAAAGCCCGCGCGGCCGAAAAGCGGGGCGGGGGAGAAGCGGCCCTTTCGCTGGAGGAACTGGCGGAATGTCTGCCATCCGGCAGCGAGCCGCAGGATGAGGCCGAAGCCGCTGCGTTTTCCCACCTTCTCAGCGAATTTTTGCGCACCGAAAGCGAGGAGGCCCGCCGGGTGTTCCTGCGGCGATATTTCATGTGCTGCCCAGTCGCGCAGGTCGCCGACCACTTTGGATTTTCCGAAAGCCGTGTCAAATCCATGCTGCTGCGTACCCGCACCCGTCTGGCAAAATATCTTGAAAGCGAGGGATGGACCAAATGAAGCATGAAGCACTGGCGTCCGCCGTCACCGCCATTGATGACGACCTGCTGCAGGATGCTATAACGGTACCGCCCGCTTCTCACCGTCCGGCCTTTGGCCGCTGGGGCGCCATAGCGGCAGCCCTGCTGCTGGTATTTGGCATCTCGGTGCTGTGGCAGCAGTCCGGCACGCTTCGCCTTTCGGTGGGGGAGACCATCATCGGCAGCCAGCCGGTGCCGGTCATAATGGAAGCCGTCCCACGCACCGCCGCGGAGCCCGCGCTCTATACCCTTGGCAGCCTGGAAGTCCCCCTGACCCTTTCCGGCCATGGGGAATGGCAGCTTTCCACAGACGATGGCGAATTGCGGATCACCCAGGGAGATGCCGTTTCCGCCTGGAGCGGCACCCAACAGGGCCGCGGGGCCTGTACCGTTCTTTGGGCCATCCCGCAGCCCACGGCGGGGGAAACCTACCGCCTTACCCTCAATGCACAGACAATGACCCTTTCTCAAAATGAGCAGGGCGTCTGGATGATACAAAAAGCTTTATAAAAGAAGGAGAAATTGTAGCATGAAAAAGATCATTTCCATTCTGCTGGCAGCCGCAATGGTGCTGGCCTTCGCCGCTTGCGGCAACAATTCCGGCAATAACGGCGGCAATGACGCGGCCGTCACCGATCCGCTGGAGGTTCTCAGCAAGACCTGGAGCAGCCTGCCCGAGGAGGATAAATTTCCGGCCGCCGGCGGCGATAACGGCAGCCCCGTGGATGACAAGCCCGGCAAATTCGATATTTCCGATACCGATAATCTGGATTATATGCTGTCTTTCCCAGCCGGCAGCGTCGACCTCATTGACAGCGCCGCCTCTCTCACCCACATGATGAATATGAACACCTTCACCTGCGGCGCCTACCATGTAAAAAATGCCGCCGATGCCAAGACGCTGGCCCAGTCCCTGCGTGACAGCATCCAGTCCCGCCAGTGGATGTGCGGCTTCCCCGATAAGCTGGTTGTCATCACCATAAATGAGGTGGTTGTTGCCATGTACGGTGATGAGGAGCTTATCAACAGCTTCCGTGATACCCTCACCGCTTCCTATCCCGCCGCCGTCATCGATTTTGACGAAGCCATCCAGTAATCGTTTCGGGGGGATCAGCTTATGCTGTTTTCAAGCATCCCGTTTCTCTACTACTTTCTGCCGCTCACGCTGCTGTGCTATTTTTTGGCGCCGCGCCGGGCAAAAAATGCCGTTCTGCTCCTCTTTTCCCTTGTGTTCTATGCGTGGGGCGAGCCGAAATATGTCCTATTCATGGTCGTATCCATTCTGCAGGGCTATTTCTTTGGGCGGCTGGTAGAAAAATATCGTATCAGCAATCCCCGGCGGTCAAAGCTCTTTTTGACCGCCTCGGTCCTTTTCAGCCTGCTGCTTTTGGGCTACTGCAAGTACGCCGATTTCTTCATCCGCAGCTTCAATGCCGTGACCGGCCTTTCGGTGCCGCTTCTGCGGGTGGCGCTGCCCATTGGCATCAGCTTCTACACCTTCCAGATCCTCAGTTATGTGGTGGATGTCCACCGGGGCACGGTGGCCGCCCAGCGCAATCTCATCGACCTCGGCACCTATATCGCCATGTTCCCGCAGCTTATCGCGGGGCCCATCGTCCGCTATGCCGATATCGAACCCCAGCTTAAGGAACGCCGCTCCACCCCGGCCATGGTCGCCGCAGGCGCGCAGCGCTTTGTGCTGGGCCTGGGTAAAAAGGTCCTCATCGCCAATGTGCTTTATCAGCTTATCACGGTGTATAAGGCTACCACCCAGCCCTCGGTGCTGTACAGCTGGATGTACGCCACGGCCTATATGCTGCACATCTATTTCGATTTTTCTGGTTACAGCGATATGGCCATCGGCCTGGGGAAAATTTTCGGCTTCACCTTTGCCGAAAACTTCAATTATCCCTATATCTCCCGCAGCGTCACCGAATTTTGGCGGCGCTGGCACATGAGCCTTGGCTCCTGGTTCCGGGATTATGTCTATATTCCCATGGGCGGCAACCGGGTGGCCCCGGCCCGCCGCTACCTCAATATCCTCGTGGTATGGATGCTGACCGGTCTTTGGCATGGCGCCGATTGGAACTTTGTCCTGTGGGGCCTGTTCTTCGCTGTGTTCCTCATCCTGGAAAAAGTTTTCCTCTTAAAGCCCCTGCAAAGGCTCCCCGTCCTCAGCCATCTTTATACCCTGCTGCTGGTCGCGGTCAGCTTTGTCATCTTCGATAGCGCCGGCCTTTCGGAAGCCGCCGCCCACCTGGGCCGCATGTTTGGGGCGGGCGGGGTGCCGCTTGCCACCGGCGAAGCGCTTTACTACCTCGGCAGCTATGCCGTCACCTTCATCATCGCCATCATCGGCGCTACGCCCTATCCCACCCGCTGGATGAATCGCCTTTCCGAAGGCCCCAAAACCGGCCGGGTGCTGGCGGTCGCGGCCCCTGTGGCCCTGATGGCCCTGTTGGCGGTCGTCACTGCCTACCTGGTGGATGGCTCATTCAATCCGTTCCTCTATTTCCGCTTTTAAGGAGGTGCCGCTGTGGAAAACAATAAGACCCGTACCATTCTCACCATTGCGGTGTTGGGGGTATTTTTGGCGGCGTTCACCCTTTGGACTGTTTTTAAGCCTGCCGATGCCGCCTCCGATGCGGAGCGCCGCTCCCTGGCGCAGCTGCCTGCCCTCACCGGCCAGTCGCTGCTTTCCGGCACCTTTGCCGATCGCTTTGAGGACTACGCCACCGATCAGTTCCCGCTGCGGGATGAATTCCGCACGCTCAAAGCACTTACCGCCACAGGGCTGCTGCGCCAGCGGGATAATAACGGCCTGTACCGGGTGGGGGATCACCTGGCCAAACTGGAATACCCTATGAATACTGCTTCCCTTGACCATGCGGCGGAGCGCTTCCGGTATCTCTACGAAGCTTACCTGAAGGACGCCGGCAGTCGGGTGTATCTGTCCCTCATCCCGGATAAAAACTACTTTATGGCCGCGCCCAATGGCTACCCCTCCATCGATTACGAGCAGTTTGCTGAGGAACTGCAAAGCCGCACCGGCTATATGCAGTATATCGATATCTTCGATCTGCTGGAGCTGGAGGACTACTACCGCACCGATGCCCACTGGCGGCAGGAGAAGATCCTGGATGTGGCTGCCCGGCTGGCGGGTGGCATGGGCGTGGAGCTTACCGGCAGCTACACCAGAAAAACGCTGGAAAAGCCCTTCTATGGTGTTTACTACGGCCAGGCCGCGCTGCCCATCGCCCCGGAGGAGATGAACTATCTCACCGGCGGCGCCATCGATACCGCCGCGGTCTATAATTACGAAACCGATACCGAGGGCGGTATCTACGATGCGGAAAAGGCCGCGGGCCGTGATCCGTATGAGATGTTCCTTTCCGGCTCCGTGTCGCTCCTGCGCATCGAAAATCCGCAGAACACCTCCGGCCGCCGGCTGGTGATCTTCCGGGATTCCTTTGGCAGCAGCATTGCACCGCTGCTGGTGGAGGGCTATTCCTCCGTTACGCTGGTGGATATCCGGTATCTCGCCTCCAGCCGGCTGGGCGGCTTTGTCGATTTTACAGGCTGCGATGTGCTGTTCCTGTATAGTGCCGGCGTCCTCAATAACAGCTCCACCCTAAAATAAGCCAAAGAGCCGCTCCTTTTGGGAACGGCTCTTTTCATTTTTTGTATTTATGCGCTCTTTTTCTCCCGTCGGGCCCGGTAAATGGCCCGGACCGTCAGCAGCACCACAGCTGCCGCCAGCAGATTGATAAGGCCGGAGACCACCGGATAGTACCAGCTGGCGGCTTCTGCACCGCCCAGCACCTGCCACAGCGGGGCCAGCCAGCCATGCAGCCCCAATACCACTGTCCACCCCAGTGCCAGCGGGGTGTATTTCTGCCAGCGGGTGTGCCGCAGGGCCAGCACCACATACAAGATAAGAACCGCCCACAATGCCCAGGAGATCAATAGCCCAATTCCGAAATACTCCGACTGGTAGGCGATCGGGTTGATCACGCTCCCCAGGCTTGCACCGCCAAACCAGCGCTGCGCGGGCAGCAGGATTGCCAGCAGCGTCCCGCCTATAATGATCCGCCCGGCATACCGCCGCAGCGTCAGGCACAGCACCGCGCAGATCAGAAAGTACACCGCCGGGATCAGCAGTGCCAAATTGAGCACCAGTGCCAGCGCTGCGCACAGCAGTCCCACCCCCAGCAGGATATACCCAATGGTTTTCTGCCCGCTGGGGGCTGCTGGCTTCGCAATGACCGCATCCACCGGTATCTCCTCCGGGGCTTCGGCCGTTTCCTCCGGGGACTCTCCCTTTACCAGTTCATCCAGTGTGATACGGTACAGCCGGGAAAGCGTGATCAGCCGCTCCAAATCCGGCAGCCCGGCATCGGTCTCCCACTTGCTTACGGCCTGCCGGCTTACGCCCAGCTGCTCCGCCAGCTCCCCCTGGGAAAGCCCCAGCTTCCCCCTGTAATATGCGATCCGTTCACCCAGTGTCATTTCAGCATCCGCCTTTCATGTTTTGTACCGCAAGAGTATCATGGAATGGGGGTGCTGTCGACCAACCCCTCATGGATTTTTAGCAACCTTCCGTTGCCCCCCCCTCTGTTTGGAGGGCTTTCGCGCGTTTTCTTACCTATATTATAGGAAACGCTCCGCTGACTACTGCGGCCTTCACCAGGCAGTAGAAGAGCGGCGTGGATAAGACACAGAACAGCGTGGAAAGCAGACACACCCGTGCGGCCATATCCGCTTCCTCCTGGTAGGTGATGAAGAAGGTGCACAGCACCGCAGAAAGCGGCGCCGCAAAGCACATCACCACCGTCATCAGCGTCACCTCGGTAAAGTGGGTCCATCCGATCTGCTGGAGCAGGCACAGCACCGCCAGGGTATACAGCGGGGCGATAAACATCCGCAGGAAAGCGATGAACCACGCCTTGCCGTCCCGCAGCGCGTCGCCCAGCCGGGACTCTCCCAGTGTCGAGCCGATCAGCAGCATCGCCAGGGGGTTCACCAGGGTGGCCATCTGCGGTACCACCGCGTACAGGGCCGGGAATCGCAGGTCCAGCCGCAGCAGCGGGATACCGCCGGGGCAGGGGAGAACCCCCTGCGTCAGCCAGAGTAAAAACCCCGCAAACATCGCCAGCATCACCGGCGTCAGGAACGCTTTTTTCAGATTTTGCTTCAGGCTGCCACCGGTCACCGCCACCCCGCTGATGGAATAAAAGGCGTAGAGGTATAGCATCACCCGGAAAGCGATAGCTACCATGCTGGCGGAAAGCATCGATTCCGACGGATTTTCCCGGTAAATAGCCCGTAGAATAGGCATGGCGTATAGTGTCTGCTGCCCTATGGCAAAGCAGATGCCATATAGGTTGGCCTTCCGCCGGCCGTATTTAATAAAAATAAGCTGCGACAGCGCGATCATCGAAAGATACAGCGCAAAGGAGATCAGCAGGATCTGCACATTGCGCCGCAGCTCCCCGCGGGCAAAATCGGTCATAAAGGCATCAAAGGCCAGGCACGGCACCGTCAGCTTCAGCAGCAGGGCATTCAGTACCGGACGGCTTTCCGCCTTCAGGATATTTTTCTTCCGCAGCCCCCAGCCGATCCCGATGGTCAGCATGGCGGCGCAAAATACGCTCAAAAAGGATTGATCGGTCAGCAGCCCGGCCGCAGAGGATAACATAGGATCTCCACTCTCCCGTCACTTGGTATACCTTATTATAATAGGATCCCCTGGGCCGGGTGTCAATATCGCATTTCTGCAGGTTTCTGCCAGCCGCTGGCTCGGGGCGCAGCCCGCCCGCCTCCGGCGGGCTCCACGCGCTCCGCGCGTGGCTTTCGGCTCCGCCGAAAGGGGCTGCGCCCGCTCGTCATCTCCCGTTCTTTCCCGCAAAAATCACACAAATTTCACATCAAAACCCCTTGCATTCCGCTGCGGGAATGGGTATAATAAGCTTTCAACGATGGAGCGTCCGCCCCAGTCGATGAACCTTTTGAAACCCGTATTACGGAATACTTTAATTACAGGAGGAACATCTGACATGAATCTCGAAAAATACCTTGATATTACCCCCGAGCTGCAGGAAGCCATCAAAAACGGCGAGCCCGTTGTCGCCCTGGAAAGCACCATCCTCAGCCACGGTATGCCCTATCCGGAAAACCTCTCCTTTGCCGCAGAGGTGGAAAAAGAGATCCGGGCTTGCGGCGCTTACCCCGCCACTATGGCGCTCATCGGCGGCAAGATCAAAGTCGGTCTCTCCCCGGAAGAACTGGAGCTGATGTGCCGCGGCGAAAATGTCGGCAAGGTCTCCCGCCGCGACTTCGCCACCTACCTCGCCACCGGTAAGACCGGTGCTACCACCGTCGCTTCCACCATGATGTGCGCGGCTCTGGCTGGCATCCATGTATTCGCCACCGGCGGCATCGGCGGCGTTCATCGCCATGGTGAGGTCACCATGGATGTCTCTGCCGACCTGCAGGAGCTGGCCCGCACCCCCGTCGCCGTCATCTGCGCCGGCGCCAAGCAGATCCTCGATATCGGCCGCACGCTGGAGTACCTCGAGACTATGGGCGTCCCCGTCATCGGCAATGGCACCAGCGATTTCCCCGCCTTCTTCTGCAAAAAGAGCGGCTTCGGTGTGGATTACGCCGCACAGAGCGAGGAGGAGATCGCTCGCATCATCAAGACCAAGCTGGAGCTGGAAATGCCCGGCGGCGTCCTCATCGGCAATCCCATCCCGGATGAATACGCCATGGATTTCGATTACATGGAGGGCATCATCACCAAGGCCCTGGAGCTGGCCGATGCCCAGCACATCCACGGCAAGGAGATCACCCCCTTCCTGCTGGCCCACATCAAGGAGTTGACCGGCGGCGAGTCCTTCGCCTCCAATGTCCAGCTGGCGCTCAATAATGCCCGTTGCGCGGCCCGTATCGCTGTTTCCCTGGCTAAAATGTAAAATAAGCGTGGAATCCCCCGGTAGCTTGCTGCCGGGGGAATTTTTTGCCAAATACCACCCCCGCATTTTGTGCGAGTCACCAAAAATTCTCAAAAAGGTTGACACCCCTGCCCAAAAGTGGTAGTTTATTCTTGCTATTCATATCCCCATGGGGATATTTTTGTGTTTGCGGAGCAAACACAACCCCACCTGCGGGAAAAATAAAAAAGAAGAGAGGTTTATTCTAATGAAAAAGTTTTTAAGCATTTTGCTGGCAGTTTTAATGCTGGCCGTCATGCTGCCGGTGACGGCGATGGCGGATGAAGTGAATTATGTCACTTTGGAGCTGACCTACGGCAGTAAGGTTTCCAATGAGGCTATCGCCGCCGCAAAAGTTATGTATGAAAATGTGCAATACCCTACCTGCAAGGCCGCCAATGAAGCCTACATGGCCCTGTTCGGTGTGACTTGGAAAGACCGTGAAGGCGGAACCCCTTATTTGGATGTCACCGATAATACCGCTCCGTTGCACGAATACAGAGGGACTTCCGGTTCTGTGACCGAGGTAAAATATTATATCCACGGTACATTGGCGGGTTTTACCTCTCTCTATTCAGATGGCAACCAAATTGACTGCACCATTGGCGGCAACCACCAGATTTTCTGCACCAGTTATAGCATCATTGGCGTGAATAATGCCGATGGCAGCAAAGCCAAGCTGACGGATGGCAATGTGCAGGCGTATGTTGCCGGTGGTTATGACAGCATGTATACCTCTTGTGGCAAGCTGACCATCGATAATATCGAGTTTGCGACCACCAAAAGCACTACCGTAGGTGCTTCCGCTGCCAATGGGACAGTAGGCAGCACCAATACTGCCACCGGTGAAATGGAGATCAAGAACTGCAAATTCAATGGCCGCCTGTATGTCTATGATAACTTTGAGAATACCGGAATGACCTACAACATCCACGATAATGTGTTTGATGGCACTAATTACTCCGGTGACAACAATGCCTACCCCATCTTTGCCCAGTGCAAAGGCGGCAACACCTTGAATATTAAGAATAACAATATCAGCGGATACGCCCGTGGCATCAACATTGACCATGGGAACATCAACGCCGTTATTGAGGGCAACATCATTTCCGTCACCGATACCGGCCGCTCCTGCATCCAGTTGACCCGGCTTGCTTCCACCAAGGTCGAAAACAACACGATGAAACTTACTGGTGGCAACGCCATCACTCTGCATGAGAAGCTGCTGAACTGTGCGAAACCCAAGATCACTGTTTCCGGCAACGCCATCAATGGCACTGGCTACCTCATCTATGATGATTCCAATGGCGCCTTTACTGATGATAATTTGAACCTTACTATTACCAAAGACAACACCGTTGCCAAGACCGTTGACACGACCCAGGGCGTGAAAGACGGTGAGAAACACCCCTTGAGCGAAATCGTCAAGACCACGGTGGAGAATAATGTTGTTCCCGGCGGTTCCACCGGCGGCACCATCGTCATCGTCCCCGACCCCACCGAGGACACCCCCAAGACCGAGCCCGAGAAGAACCCCTCCACCGGCGCCAATGATGTCGTCGCCGCGGCCGTGGCCCTCATGGCCGTCTCCGCGCTCGGCATGGCCGTCCTCACCCGCAAAAAATAACACATTCCCCTCTTTCGGGAGCCCCTTCGGGGGCTCCTTTTTCCTGCCATTTTACTGCGAATAAAAACCAACATTTAGTCAAATCACACCCATATTTTCCCGCATTCGTAAATTTTCCGTGAAAAAAAGTGAATTATTAACCTTTCACCTGCAAAGAAGGGCCGTTTTTGCCGTATTAGTGGAGGGACTTTCGCCCCCGGCCCCTCCGGCATAAAATATCTTACACCCCACGAAAGGAGATCCCCCCATGAAAAAAATCTACCTCTCCCCGGAGCGCCGTCCCGCTCCCCACGGCCCCTACTTCGGCTATCCCACCCTCTTCGAGCACGATGTCACCACCTCCATCGCGCAAAAAACCGCCGCGGCCCTTACCCGCTGCGGCTTTTCGGTCAAAATGGCCCCGCCCGCGGCCACCGTGCGTGTCCGTGTGGCGGAAGCCATTTCCTGGCAGGCTGATTACTACCTCCCCATCCACACCAATGCCAGCTCCGCCACCCCCAGGGAGGGCTCCGCCCGCGGCCCGGAGGTCCTGGCCTATGGCCAGCCCGGCGGCATCAGCTGGCGCGCCTGCCAAATGACCTACGAGGAACTCATGGCCATTTACCCGGCGGCTACCACCCGCGGTGTCCGCCAGAATACCACCTTCTACGAGATCAACAGCACCCCCATGCTTTCGGTCTATCCGGAGCTTGCCTTCCACGATAATGGCACCGATGCCCAGTGGCTGGTGGAAAACCAGGGCGAGATTGCCGAAGCCCTGTGCCGTGGGGTTTGCCGCTGGTTTGGGGTAAATTACACCGCCCCCACCGGGGAGGACTGGCAGCAGCGCTACCTTTCCCTGCGGCAGTCCCTACAGGCCCTGCTGGAAGAGCATTCTGCACAAATTTAGCGGGGAAATCTGCATTTCATGACAAAATCATGCATTTCATCCTTTTGGATTGACTTTCACATAAGGAAGTGCTACCATTTTTGTGTAAACCCCTAGGGGTTTCATCTTTGCCGGGGGCAAAGATGAAAGCTCCGTCGGGGAAAAAATGGGGCACACCCCGGAAAATGAGAGGTATTAAAATGAAAAGGTTTTTAAGCATTTTGCTGGCTATCCTTATGCTGGCCGTTATGCTGCCCGTGACGGCGATGGCGGAGGAAACACTCCCGACTGCTCCTACTATGAACGGGAATGAGTGGACGGTAACAACCGAAAATATCCAAGCGACATTGGATGGTGCTTATGGCTCCATTGATGGCAAGACCATCATACTCAGTGCCGGTACCTACGGCCAGCTGGAGCTGGGCCGTGCCACCAAGTATCCGGGCAGCAATACAAAGACACATCTCCTTAAAAGTACGGGTCTCACCGAATGTACAATTGATCAGATAAAGGACGAAATTAAAGCCCATCCCGGCGGAGGCTATGGTACCCCCTACTATGTTCGTACCATGAATAATGTGACGATGAAAGCGGCCGAAGGAGCTGCCGTTACAATCAACGGCATTAAAATGAATTCTGCTCATGTTTTCGGTGAAAATGGTAATGTAAAACATGACTATGTACTTGATCGTGAAGTCCCAGACACGAACGAATCTTTTATAGTCGTTTATGATGCAAGCAACCTCCGTTTCGAAGGCTTGACATTTACAAAGGTTGTTGACATTGAAAACTTGCGGGAGGAAACGAGCATCGATGGTGTAAGTTTTAAAAACTGTAAGTTCAATATAAATAATATTACGGAAAATAAAACGGAATACTATGGTATTCGTTTTTACAGCGAGTTTAATAACGGGCGCCTAAAGAATCTTGTTGTTGATAACTGTGAATTTAATGGCTGCCGTTTGGCTGTTTACTCCCATCATATATATAATGTTAGCGTTACAAACAGTAATTTCGATACTACCGGCCACAATGCCATTGCCATTCAGGATTCCAAAGGTACTTGTGACCACGGCAATGTTGTCATCACCGGAAACACCTTTAAGAATGTCGGCGACCGCATCATCCGTTTCAATAATGTTGGTGAGGATACTACCATCACCATCAGCAATAATACCTCCACCAACAGCGGCGACAGCGACGGCGAGATTATCAAGGCCACTGCCCTGCCGGAAGGCATGGAAGTGACCATGACCAATAATAATTGGGGCAAGGTTGGCGATAAAGACCCGGTAATTGGTAAAGGCTTCATTGAGACCACCACCGGCGGCACCATCGTCATCATCACCCCCACCGAGGACACCCCCAAGACCGAGCCCGAGAAGAACCCCACCACCGGCGCCAATGATATGGTCGCCGCGGCTGTGGCTCTCATGGCTGTCTCCGCCCTCGGCATGGCCGTCCTCTCCCGCAAAAAATAACCCATGACCCACCCCAAAGCCCCCCTCACCGGGGGCTTTTTCTATGCACCCTGCCCATTGTCAAGTCCCCAAAATGGTAGAATTTTCGTGCACTCCTACAAACTTTTGTTCGCGGCTTTACATCCCCCCATTCTTGTGCTACAATGAAACTGGAGAACTTTCGTTCGCATTCCAAACCGGGAGGAAAACAGGATGATTCTGGGAAAATGGGAGCTGCCCCCCTATGCCATGCTGGCCCCTATGGCCGGCGTCTCCGACCGCGCCCTGCGGGAGCTGGCCATGCGCTTTGGGGCCGTGGCCTGCGTGGGCGAGATGGTGAGCTGCAAGGGGCTGGTGCAGGGCAGCCGCAAAAGCGCCGAGCTGATGGAAATAGGCCCGCTGGAAATGCCCTGCGCCATCCAGCTTTTTGGCGATGAACCGGAGCCCATGGCGCGCGCGGCCGAGCTGGCCCAGCAGTATTCCCCCGCCTGGCTGGATATCAACATGGGCTGCCCCGCCCCCAAAATTGCCGGCAACCGCAGCGGCAGCGCCCTGATGCTGGAGCCGGACCGGGCCGAAAGCATTATACGCGCGGTGAAGGAGGCCAGCAGCATCCCGGTCACCGTCAAGTTCCGCAAGGGCTGGGATGACAGCCACATCAACGCCGTGGAATTTGCCCAAATGGCCGAAGCCGCCGGGGCTGATGCCGTGACGGTTCATGGCAGGACCCGGCAGCAGATGTACGCTCCCCCGGTGGATTGGGAGATCATCCGCCAGGTGAAAAACGCGGTTTCCATCCCGGTCATTGGCAACGGCGATGTGGTGAGCCCCGAAACCGCCAAGGCCCTGTACGAAACCACCGGCTGCGATCTCATCATGATCGGCCGGGGCGCCCTGGGGGCCCCGTGGCTGTTCCGGCAGGTGCAGCAGTACCTGCAAACCGGGGCATATGAGCCGACCCCTCCGCTGGGAAAACGCATGGAGCTGATGGTGGAGCAGATGACCCTGGCCGTGCAATACAAGGGCGAGCGGGTGGCCAGCCATGAGGCCCGCAAGCACTGTGGATGGTACATCAGTGGGGTGCGGGGGGCGGCCCAGCTGCGCCGCCGTGCCGGGGAATTACAGACGCTGGACGACATAAAGCGGCTGGCGGAGGATGTGGTGAAGGCCGCCGCAGAATAACAGGAAACGGCATTTTATCTTGATAAGGGGTTTGTGGACGGCGGAAAGGTCGTAGGGGGAAGTGCGGCAAAGAGGGCGGCTTGGTGCCTTTTGAGGTATCGCAAGGGTTGGATTTAGCGGAGCCTAACGGGAGAGCCCTTCCCGCTGAGAGGCATCTTCCTTTCCCGCAAACGCAAAACCATCGTTGACGATGTTATTTTTGATTTTCTTTCACTGAATTGTTCTGCGGAGTTTTGACACCGGGGAAATGGCACATGGCATTTGTAATCGCAAAGCCATGGGGGATTCCGTCGAATAGATGTATAATTTGATAATAAAATACAGTTTGTATAAGAAAGGCCGGAGGGGGCTGCGCCCCGATTCCTTGGCCTGGCACAAAGCCTGTGGAGGAGTGGGCGAGCGGCCTTTTGCACGAACTTGGCCCGATGGATGCGGGCTTTGGCAAGAGATGCTGGCCCGCCGAATGGCAGAGGGCGGGAGATCTGTCGAAAAGAGTATAAATTTGATTGAATTATACGGAATGTATTTGGTATAAAGGCGGAGTTTCCGCAAGGGGAGGGGCGGGCCGCAGGCCGCCCCGGCGCAGCCGGGGCCAGCGGGCGGAGCCCGCTGAAACCGTCCCCCGCGGGGGACGGTTTGGCCTGCGGCCCGAATACGCCCCCTGCACAGACCTGCGGAGGAGCTCTGCCGCAATTTTCCGGGGCGTTCATACAAAGTTCATTTGAAATGCGGGCCCAAAGCGGGTACAATGGAGAGAGAAACCAAGGGAGGATGTGCCATGATGAAAAAACTGCTGGCCCTGGCCGCTGCGGCGCTTCTGCTGCTGACTGCCGGCTGTAATAACAACCCGGCCGAACCGGAGCCCAAGCCTGACCCGGAATACCCGGTGACGGTGGGCAATGTGACCCTGACCGAGGCCCCTACGGCTGTGGTATCCCTTTCCCCGGCGACCACCGAAATGGTGTACGACCTGGGCTATGGGGAATTGCTGGTGGGGGTAAGCGAATACTGCACGGCCCCGGCGGCAGCTGTCGCCAAACCCCGGATGGGCAGCGCCTACCAGCCGGAGGTGGAAAAAATAAAAGCCAGCGGAGCCACGCTGGTGCTGTGCACTGTTCAGCCGACCGAAAGTACCCTGACCGAGCTGCAGCAGGCCGGAGCTCAGGTGCTGGTGCTGCCCCGGGCGGACTCGGTGGAGGGAATAAAGCAGAACTACCGGGCACTGGGCAGCCTGCTGGCCGGTAATGTGACCGGCACTGCTGCTGCGGAGACCGTAAGCATGGCGATAGACAGCAAGCTGGCCGAAGCGACCGCCGCCCTTTCCGGGATGGCTGCCGCCCCCGATGCCACCCTGCTCATCTCCTACCCCTACCGCATGGCCACTGGGGATACCCTGGAGGGCCAACTGCTGGCCCAGGTGGGCTTCCACTGCAGCGGGGCGGACTACACCAACTGGCTGTACCCGGAAAGTGAGCTGAGGGCGCTGGAGCCGGATGTGATCTTCTGTGCTGAGGCGGACGAGGTGGAGACGGTGAAGCAGAGCTATGAGTATAAGGTGGTGGCTGCCGTGAAGAATGACAAGGTCATGGCGATTGATTTTACGGCGTTCCAAAACCAGAGCCTGCGGATGTTTGATACCCTGGCGGAGATGGCGAAATTCACCGCGGCGGAGCCTGCGGAGGCATAAGGATAACGGCCGGCATGGGGAACTGTGCCGGCATTTTTAGCGAGGAGAGGAGAATATGGAGATTCAGGAGCTCACAGTGGCGGAAGAAAAGCAAAAGGTGGTACGGCAGATCTTGGAGGGGCTGCCGGAATGGTTTGGCATAGCTGAGGCGCGGGAGGAATATATTGCCCAAAGCGCCGGACAACCTTGTTTTGCCGCGATGGAGCAGGGAAAGCCCATCGGCTTTCTTTGTCTGAAGGAGACCGGGCGTGATACCATGGAACTGGCGGTGATGGGAGTGGACCGAAAGTACCACTGTCGAGGCTGTGGCCGAGCGCTTTTTGCGGCAGCAAAGAAGTATGCGGCCCAAACCGGGTATTCTTTTTTGCAGGTAAAAACAGTGCAGATGGGGCGCTACAAAGAATATGATGACACCAACCGTTTTTACCAGAGTTTGGGGTTCAAGGAGCTGGAAGTATTCCCAAGCCTTTGGGATGAGTGGAACCCATGCCAGATTTACATTATGGCAATTTAGTGAACGCAAAAGAAAATTAGTTGCGGCTAAAAATGATGCTGTGCCACTATATCTTGCAGGGCAGAAAAACAGCACAAAATGAGGCGGGCAAAAAGAAGAATTTTCTGCGGAAAAGTGTGGTCTTGGGATGGAAAAAAGCACTTGCTTTCGGCACTCTTTACGATAAATATGTGGAGTGAAAAACACCTTCGCTTGACAAGGACACGCACACTTTTGCGTCGGACGCAACCTCCGCTCCTGTCGTGCTGACCCTGCGCTTTGCTTCGGGCAGCCCTCCCCGCTGCGGTGCGTCCTCCTTTCCCTGCAAGGTCTTACGACCTTGCAGGAACCCCAAGCGGAAATCGGCACTGACTGCGTTATCGTCCTTGGCATACGCCAGTATGCCGGCGTCCTCTTCCTTGTCATCATCCGGTTTTCCCCCGCCGAAAAGTCCTACGGAGTTTTTGCGCGGGAGAAATGGCATCCGAGGAAGCGCGGAGCGGCAGGCAGGCTGGCGCCTGTCAACGCGATGCGCAATGTCGGGCGGTATTTATGCCCGCAAAAACTGTATGTGCTCTTGTCAAACAAAGGTAATCACAGAAAAGCATGGCGGAAGCTGCCGAGGTGCCGACTGACAGGAGGCATACAACTATGAAGAAGATCGGATTGTTTGCGGCCGGTGTTCTGTTCGACACCGCCGAGACCCCCGAGAAAGCTGCGGAGACTCCTGCCGAGTGATCGGCGAAGAGCCGCCTGTTTTGGCGGCTCTTCTTTTTCCCTATGGAGGGGAACCGAAAGTATGAAATGTATTATTCGCCATGAGAGCCGCGGGCGGTTGCGGGTGCACCTGTGCTGCGCCCGTATGACGCTGCGGGAGGCGGATCTGCTGGAATACAGCCTGCGCGCGGTAGAGGGTGTGACCGAGGTAAAGGTATACGGCCGGACGCAGGACGCGGTGGTGCTGGTGGGCGTGGATGCCTGCTATGCCGAGATGCTGCCCGGGGATAAGGCAAACTTTATCCGGGAGGAGAAGGTGAAGGGCCATACCGTTATCATGATCGGCGACGGGGTGAACGATTCCCCGGCCCTTTCGGAGGCGGACGCGGCCATTGCCAGGGAGATCGCGGATATCACCATTGGCTCGGAGGATCTCTTTGCGCTGGTGACGCTGCGGCGGCTGAGTGAGACGCTGATGGCGCGGATCCACCAGAACTACCGGACGATCGTTGGCTTTAACCTGATGCTGATCATCCTGGGGGTGGCGGGACTGATCCCGCCGACGACTTCGGCGCTGCTGCACAATGCTTCGACGCTGGGCATCAGCCTGCACAGCATGACGAGTCTGCTGCCGGAGGAAGAAAAGAACAACTGAACAAGGGCAAATAAAAAATCGGGGACGCTGCGGCATCTCCGATTTTTGCATATAGGGCAAGATGTGGTGCGGCCGGAGCCGCGGGACAGGCGCCGCCGCGAAGCGGGGGAGCGTTGTCATTCCACAAAAGGAAAGGGGGATGGCGACGCGATGAGAGCGGAGCGGCGGCGCCGGATGGATCAGAGTGAGGCGATATAGCTGCGCCAGCCGCCGTAGGAGGAGATCTCCTTTTGGCCGCGGACGAGCTCCGGCTCACCGATGACGCCGAGAACGACCTCACCATCAGAGAGGGTGACCTTGCCGACCGAGAGACCTTCGGGCTCCTTCATAAGGACGGAGGCGAGCCGGGCGGCGGGAACCTGCCATACCTCCACGGCGACGCTGACGGCCTGGGGGTCGGCGGGATCCACCCGCAGCATGGCGGGGTTGTTGTCATTGATGCTCCACAGGCGGTAGCAAGGGGCAGTGGCGGCTTCCCGCAGGAAGAAGGCGCCGGCATCGAGGAGGTTCTTTTCCAGCGGGAGGCCCCGCATGAGGGTGCCATTGACGGCGAGCTTGACAGAATCCATGGTGGTTCTCCTTTGCTTTTTATATTTAGGGGATAGTTCAGACTGGCAGTTAGAGCGTGAGCGTGCTTTACGCGATGAATCCGTGGGATTTCCGCTCCCCCAAAGGCAAGCCCCATGCTGCCGAGGATTACGAAATACCGGTCATAGATTTCGCACGGAGTGAGCTTGCGGTTATCGGGGTAATCGGTGACGAATACCAGCCGGTTGACATCCAGCTGCCTTAGAATATGGTTGGTTTTTTCGATGCCGTATTGGCCGGCCCAATCGGTCAACACAGCGGAGATATTGAAGTACAGGCCGAGACCGATGAGCTCCTCGCATTGGAACCCGCCGGCATGCGCCACGGAAACGCGCAGTGCGGGGTAGTTCCGGATAACATTCCTGATGCGTGAGGGGGAACAGACATCATCCGGGAGATGGGTCCTGGGATAGGAGTGGATCTCCACCGGCACACGGCTTTGATCGGCCCACGCGAAAACACGGTCGTAATAGGCACCGTCCACGGGGTAGCCGGTATTGGTGGGGTGAATTTTTACGCCCAGAATTTTTTTTGTTCCAGGGCCTTTTCCAGGAGTTCCAAGGTCGTTTCGACCGGGTTGCGGATATCGATATCCGCGAAACAGAAGAGGCAGTTTTCCGCCTGCAGGCACATGGCGAGCAGGTTATTATGGACGGAGCTGGCCTGAAAATCCATGGAGAGCATGTAGGGATCATTGAACGGCATGACGCAGGCGGCTTCGATATGGTACTGATCCATGAGCCGCAGGTAGTCATCCACGCTGCCGTACTCAACGAAACGGTCGCCGTTTCCCCAGTTGTTTTCGATCACATCGGGAGGGAGCAGGTGGATATGGGCATCTATTTTGGGAATGGATTTCCAATCGATCATGGGAATGCTCCTTGTACTTGTGTAAATGAAGAGCCGAATAAACCGGCCAATAATTGTTTATGGGCGACGGCAGCTTAATCCGCATGGAATGGCGTTTGTGCCACGAAGTCCATGAACTGATCGATGAGGGGACGCTTAGATGGAATGAGGTTGGCGGCAACATGACATTTGGTGGCGGGCTGTTCGAACAGGAGGGGGATTTTTTTGACATTTTGGTTGGCTAGCACGATGTCCTCGGTGAGAAAGGTAACGCCCATGCCCAAATCCAGCATGGTAGTAACGGCAATGGCGGAATTGGTACGAGTGATGGGACCGGGTTTGATGCCGTAATGGGTAAACAGGTGGTTGAGGGTCCGGGCTTGTTCCCAGCTGCCGTTAATATCAACGGGACAGATGAAGCGCATACCATTGAGCTGATCAGGCGTGATGGTATCGTACTGACTGAGAGGGTGACAGAGGCCGACACCGACAATATAGTTAGAGTGCGAGACCAGCACCTGCCGTACAGCGGCCTCATCTTCAATGCGGGTTTGCGCGGTAAAGATGACATCGCAGGTGCGGGAAAGCAGACTGCCGAAGATCTTATCGTAGTGGTATTCCCGCAGAACGATGGAACACTCCGGGTGGAGCCGCATAAAGCGGCTGACATAAAACCTGGCAAAATTCATATCATAGCCGCCAAAGCCGATATCTAGCCGGGTGGAGGAGGAACGGGAGATCTCCCGGCCGGACTGGAGAGAGAAATTATACTGTTCCACGATTTGGGCGGCTTCCTTAAGAAAGTAGGCACCGGCAGGGGTCAGCTCTACATGGTGACGGGTACGATCAAAGAGACGAAATCCCAGTTCATCTTCCATGGCGGCGATGCTGCGGCTCATGGCGGTTTGGGCAATATGGCATTCTTCGGCCGCTTTGGAAAAATTGAGGTGCTTTGCCACGCTGCAGAAGTACTGAAGGCTGTGAATGTTCACAAAAATGACCTCCTGTTTTTGAACAGATTGAAGAAAAGCATGGTGAATATTAACGGATTCTGAGCATTTGGTTAGTTAAAATACGCATTACGGTGGGGGACTTTTTGTTATTATAACATTTTTATACTAACAATACAACAAAGAGTCGTTTCACATCGAGATTCATTTTATGTATAATTACAAACAAGGACAAAAGTCCTCGGAAAAAGAGCAAAAAATGAAATTGATGTAGGAGGTAAACATGAAAAAGGTTTTAGCATTTGTGCTTGCTTTGGTAATGGTGCTTTCTATGGTTGCCTGCGGCGAAAACGCCGGTAAACAGGGTGACCCCGAAAAAACCGTAACCAAGATCCGCCTGGCACACGACTATTCCCCCGAAACAGCAAACTCCATTGGTATGGAAAACTTCGCAAAGCTGGTGGCGGAGAAGAGCGGCGGTACCATTGAAATTGATATTTACAGCAATGGTGAGCTTTCCGGCCGCAACAGCCAGACCACCTTTAAGCTGCTGCAGTCCGGCGACATTGATATGGCTATTGTTCCGCCCCCCAACACCGATGCATGGCAGCTATTCTATCAGCCCTTCTTCTTCCGTGACAGCGACAGCGCCTATGCCGCCTGTCAGGGTGAAGCCGGTCAAATGATGCTGGATAAGCTGCGTGACAGCAACAATGTTGTGGGCCTGGCCTATCTGCCGATTGCAATGAGAGCGTTTACCAACAGTAAGCACCCCATCCAGGCCCCTGCGGATATGGAAGGGCTCAGCTTCCGCGTGCTGGATGTTCCCACTCTGGTGGCATGGATGAAGGAATTCAAGGCATCTGCAGTTCCCATGTCGATGGCCGAACTCTATATGTCCCTGCAGAACGGTACGGTAGACGGCCAGGAGAATCCCTTGGACACCATTAAGAACCAGGCTTTTTATGAGGTGCAGGAGTATCTTTCTATTACCAACCATATCTGGTCCTTCTCGCTGTTTGCGGTCAACGCAGATTTTTGGGATAAGCTGACCACTGAGCAGCAGGATATTCTGAAGGAATGCGCCGTGGAGACTTCCAAAGATATCAAGGAGCTGGCGCCCGAGGTGAATGACGCTGCTTATGATTTCCTGGTGAATGAAAAGGGAATGAAGGTGAACACCCTGACCGATGAGCAGTGGCTGGAATTCCAGAAGGCGGCTAAGCCTGTATGGAAGGCAATGGAGGCCACCATCGGTGCCGATGTGCTGAAGACCTGGATGGACGCTGTGGGAGTAACCTGGGACTGATATCCTGACGAGATAAAACATGAATAACTGAAAGACGGTAACTGCCCGCCGCCCGAAACGGTGTGCGCGGGCAGTTATTCTTATAGACAGCAGAGGTGTTTTTGATGAAAAAAATAATAGATGCCATGGATAAGGGAATAGGGATGCTGGAGAAAATAGTGCTGTTTGGCTCCATCACTGTTATGCTTATCGTCACGGCAATAGAAGTACTGGACGCAAAGGTGCTGCACGCCAACCTGATGTGGACCACTGAGGTGAACCGCATTATGTTGGTGTGGTGCATTCTTTCCGGTGCTTCGGTAGCGGCAGGAACCAGAAGCCACCTGGGGGTGGAGTTCCTGGTGAGAAAGATGCCGAAAAAGATAGCCAAATGGGTTGTGCTGTTTACCGATTTGATCTGCATTTTTGTAAGCGGATATGTGGTGGCCTCCGGCATTGCGCTGGTTTCCATGCAAATAAGACTGGGGTCGGTGTATTCCATTACCCGGTGGCCCACCGCCGTGGGTGAGCTGGCTGTGCCGGTTTGCTTTGCCCTGGTGCTGATCCGTATTTTGTTTACAATCTACCATGACTTTACAAAGAAGGATGAAGAGGAGGTTGCTGCGTAATGTTAATCATGCTGTTGGCTTTGTTCCTGGTGACGATGTTCCTGGGAACGCCCATTGCGTTTTCCATGTCCTTTGCGTCCATTGTGACCAACCTGACTCACGGCGCTTCCTCGCTGATGCTGACGGCGCAGCAGTGCTACGATTCCACCAGTAATCTTTCGCTGCTGGCAGTCCCATTCTTTATGCTGGCGGGTAGCATTATGAACATGGGTGGTATTTCACGCCGACTGATCAATTTCTGCCGGCTGTTTGTCGGCCGCATCCGTGGCGGCCTGGCCATTGTGGCTGTGTTGGCCGCCATGATTTTTGCAGCCATTTCCGGCTCCGGCCCTGCTACCGTGGCGGCTTTGGGTGTCTTTATGATTCCTGCTATGGTGAATGACGGCTATGATGTAGGCTTCGCTGGCGCTTTGATGGGCTCTGCGGGCGGCCTAGGTATTATCATTCCGCCCAGTATCCCCATGGTCATTTACGCTACGCTGGCTGGGTGTTCAGTGGGCACCATGTTCTGTGCTGGTATCGTTCCTGGTATCATTTTGGGGCTTGCCATGATGATCTATGCCTATATCATTGCCCGCAGGAACGGCTACAAGCCCGCCCCTGTGGATGCGCCTACCTTTAAGGATAAGGCGAAGGTCTTTGCGGACGGTTTGCCTGCCATTGCCATGCCCGTCATCATTCTGGGTGGTATTTATTCCGGTATTTTTACCCCCACACAGGCTTCCGGCATTGCGGTCATTTACGGTTTGATCCTGGGTGTGCTGGTATATAAAGAAATCAAGTTCAAGGACATTGTAAAAATGTTTATTGAATCCGGTATTACCGCTGCTTCCGCGATGCTGATCGTCTCGCTGGCCGATGGGTTTAACTGGATCATTACCACCAACCGTGTGCCCAAGATGCTGAGCGACTGGTTCCTGGGGATCTTCAGCAGCGCTGCTGGTATTTTGATTGCACTGATCATTTTGCTGACCATCATTGGCTGCTTTATGTCTGTTAACGCCGCCATGATCGTGCTGACGCCTATTTTGGTGCCGGTGATGCGCTCCTTTAATGTAAGTCCCATTACGCTGGGTATTATTATGATTATCTGCGTTTCGCTTGGTATGGTTACCCCGCCCTTTGGCGTTAACCTGTTTGTGGCAGCCGGTATTGCCAAGGTGCCCTTTGACTGTATGACAAAGCACGCGTTTATTCTGGTGGGGCTATGCCTGGCGGTGCTGTTGGTGATGGTATTCGTTCCAGGAATTATTACATTCCTGCCTTCGCTGCTGGGAATGTCGCTATAAAGGGGGCAGGCCTATATGGAGCGCACAAGGGAAATGCATATAGCGGAACGGGAACGCCGGATGGCGGTCCTAAACGGGCTGATGGAGGAAAACGACCTAGCTGTGATGGTGTGCCATGGAAACGGCGCGATGGCGTATCAGGCGGATGTGAAATACATGACCGACCTGGCGACCCCCTGCGGGCATATGTTTTCCATGATGGTGCGGGGGGAACAGCCCATTGCCCTGCTGGGGCGTGCCGATGCCGGCTTCCATGCCCGACTGAAGACCTTTCTGGACGCGGACCATGTGGTTATCACACCGGATATGGTGGGCGAAATCTGCCGTAGGATAGAGGCGCTGCCCGGGGAACATCCCCGGGTGGGTGTTCCATCACTGGGGGAGTATCCCAAGTTCTTTACGGACGCGCTTTACGAAACCGGGGCGGAGATTGTGGACATTACCGAGGCTTTTGTAGTGGCTAAGGCGCCCAAAGCCCCCTATGAATTGCAGCTGATTCAGGAGGCTTCCGACCTGGCGATTGCAGCCTTTGAGGAGGTTGTGAAATATATCCGGCCCGGCGTGACCGAAAAGGAGGTCATTGGCTATGCTGAGGGCTATCTGCGTGCTCACGGTGCCGAGGATCTGCTGATCCTTTCCCGAGGAGAGTACCCCCATGCCTTTATTAACCGTCCAACCTTCCGCCGCATTGAAAAGGACGATCTGTTTGTGTTTTCAGTGGAGATTGCCGGAGTGTACGGCTACTGGACACAGATCATCCGGCCCATCTTCCTTTCCAGAGGGAGCCACCGTGAGGCCTACGAGGTGCTGTGCCAGGTGAAAGAGGCAATCCAGGCTGGTGTGGAGAAATTCCGCCCCGGCAACCTCATCTGCGATGTAGATGAAGCCATCAACAAGGTAGCGCAAAAGTATGGGCTTTCCAAGGGCGTATGGGCAGGGCACTCCATGGGAATTGATTTGGGCGATGGGTATAATATTGGAGAATCCAATAAGATGGAGATCGTACCAAATATGATTCTGACCTTCCATCCCAGTTTGCTGGATAAAAACGGAGAGGGAGTGCTGTACGCAGATACTTATGTGTCCACTGAGGGTGGAGCTCGCTGCCTAACCGATAAGTACAGGGAGTCCCCCTATTGGGAGGATCTAAAAGAGTTGGTCAAATAACAAACGAGAGGAAAAACAAATGATTACAGACGCGAAATATGTAGCAGAACGGGATAGACGAGTGGCGCTGCTGGATAAACTGATGGTGGATACCAGGGTGGACGCACTGGTGCTGACATCGACTGCCCAGCAGGCCTACCAGATAGCGACTAAGTATGTTTCAGGCTATCAGCTAACGACTCGCCGTGATTTTGTTTTTATGAAGCCGGGTGAGATGCCTCGGCTGATTATCCCCACTGTAGGACAGCAGTTCCATGCCCGCCGTTTGAGTTGGCTGCCGGATGAGAATATTTACTGCGGCCCAATGGTGGAAACGGTGTGTGGTTGGATCCGCGAGTTGGGGCTGACGAAGCCCCGAGTGGGAATGTACGCGACCGCCGAGCTGCCGGTGCCGATCCAGAAGGCAATATTGGATGCCGGTGCTGAGATTGTGGATATTACCGATGCCTACACCAAGGCTCGTCAGCCGAAATCCGAATTTGAGGTGGAGCTGACCCGAGAGGCCACCCGCATCGCGGTGGAGTCTTTTGAGCATGTGGTGAAGATGATAGAGGTAGGTGCTACTGAACGCCAGATGGTAGGCGCTGGGGAAGGCTACCTGAGGGCACATGGCGCGGAGGATTCTTTGGTGCTGGTGCGCTCTCAACATCCGCATTCTTTTATCTGCCGTCCAACTGACTACCGAATGGAGCGGGATACCGCTACCGTTTATTCGGCGGAGGTTGCAGGGCCCTTTGGCTACTGGACACAGGTGCTGCGGCCGATCTTTTTCAGCAAGGGCTGCCAGCCAGAGGTACGGCACATTCTGGAAGTAATAAAGGAAGCAGAGGCTGCCGGCGCGGAAGCGATGAAGATAGGCAACACCGTGGCAGATGTAGCCAAGGCCGTGGAAAAGGTAGTGGCCCAAAACGGCTGCAAGACCGGTGTATGGAGCGGTCATGGTATGGGGCATGATTTGGGTGACGGAGTGGACATTGGCAATATGAATGAGATGGAGATCGTCCCCAACATGGTACTGACCCTACACCCCAGCGTCCTTAGCGATAAAGATGGCTTTCTATTTGGAAATACTTGGCTTGCAACTCCGGACGGTGCCGAGCTGCTTTCTCCCCAGTATTACAATACACACGAACTGGAGGAGCTGAAGGAGCTTGTGCACTATAAATAACGGCTGCATTCTGCGGAGGAAATGAATATGGCATGGTGGCTGCAGGGAGACCTGCAGCCCTTTGCACATTTTAGGAGCGGGATGGGGCGCAGCCCTGGCGGCTCCGCAGGAGCCGCCGCAGCGGCCGCAGGCCGCGAAAGCCGCCCGCAGGGCGGCTGGGCTGCGCCCTGTTCTGACCCTTTGCAGGGGCTGGGTTAGGGGCAGGGAACAAAGCAAAACCTGCAGAGAACAGGTCCCTTGTGGGCAGTCCACAAGGCGGTAAAAAGCCGTTGACGAAGGCATTTTGGAGGCTTATAATGAGAATAACAAAATGGGTAAGTAGGAGAAAAAGTGCTTATCCCGGGAAAAAGGAAGGAGTAGCCCCATGAGCAAATTTGACATTATGGAGACCACCGTGGCCAAGGTGCAGGCCGCCTATCTGGACGGAACCCTGACCTGCCGCGAGCTGTGCGAGGATTACATCGCGCGCATCAAGGCGTATGACCACGAGGGCCCGGCCATCAATTCCATCATCTGTGTAAACCCCAAGGCGCTGGAGGAGGCGGATGCCTTTGACGCCTATGTAAAAGAGCACCACGCGCTGTGCGGCCCGCTGCACGGTATCCCTGTGATGCTGAAGGATAACTTTAATACCACCGATATGCCCACCACCGCCGGCAGCATCGCGCTGGAGGGCTGGGTGCCGGATAAGGATGCCTTTGTGACCAAGAAGCTGCGCGAAGCGGGTGCTCTCATTCTGGCCAAGACCAACCTGCATGAGTTCGCCATCTGGGGCGAGACCATCAGCTCGGTGATGGGTCAATCGGTGAACCCCTATGATCCCACCCGTACCCCCGGCGGTTCCTCCGGCGGCACCGGCGCTTCCATCGCCTGCAATATCGGTATCATCGGCCTGGGCACTGATACCATCAATTCCGTCCGTTCCCCCTCCTCCGCCAACAGCCTGGTCGGCATCCGTCCCACCATTGGTCTGGTTTCCCGCGCGGGCATCGTGCCCTATTCCCTGACGCAGGATACCGCCGGCCCCATCTGCCGCACCGTGGAGGACGCAGTCCGCTGCCTGGATGTCATTAAGGGCTATGACCCTGATGATGCCGAGACCGCCTGGAGCGTTGGCCACGAGGAGTGCTACATGGACCACCTGAATGTGGACGGCATGAAGGGCCGCCGCATTGGTGTGCTGGAGAGCCTCTTTGGCAAGGAAGAGATCAATGAATCCACCAACAAGGTGGTGCGCAATGCCTTGAAGGTTTTTGAGGAGAACGGCGCTACCCTGGTGCCTGTGACCGATAACATTGACCAGCCGTGGCTGACCAGCGAGGTTTCGGTCCACCTGGATGACTTCCAGCATGACCTGGACGGGTATCTGGCCACCCTGCCCGCCGACTGGAAGATCCACAGCATGGCGGAGATTCTGGAAAAGGGCCTGTTCCATCCCTTTAGCGAGAGCAATATGCGCGATGCCATGACCCGCGAGGTGGGTTCTCCCCGCTATCTGGAGAAGATGTATAACAAGATCGGTGTGCGCACCCATGTGCTGAAGATCATGGCGGATCTCAACCTGGACGCCATGGTTTATCCGCATCAGCAGCAGCTGGTCTGCAAGATCGGTGCCAACCAGCAGCAGCGCAATGGCGTGCTGTGCTCCTCCACCGGTTTCCCCTCCATCGCGGTTCCCGCGGGCTTTGCGCCCGATGAGAACGCGCCCATCGGCGTGCCGGTCGGCATGGAGATTATCGGCCGTCCCTGGAGCGAGGCGAAGCTCATCGAGATCGCTTATGCGTTTGAGCAGCACTCTCACTTCCGCCGTCCGCCCGTATCGGCGCCTGACCTGAACAAGTAAAAGAATACGCCATAAAATGTCCCCCATCGGCTCATCACCGATGGGGGATGGTTTTTGCTCTTTATCGGTGGAGGAAAAAAGCCTTCTGTGAGGGCGGGCAGAGAGACGCCCTGCCGATGCTTTTTTCGCCTGTTCGGCGAAAAGAAAGCTTACTAAAGGGGAAACTAAGGGGAAGCCCTCTCTTGCAGGGCTCCCCCTCTTGTGGGAATGACCACACTGGGTCATCCCCACAATTCATCCCCTTTCGGAGCGCCCTCCGGCCTTAAGGGGTTTCGCCCATTGAAATGGGCGACCAAAGATGCTGTCTTTGGAAACTGCAAGCCTTTTGAAAAAGGCTTGACCGAAAACTTTACGAAGCGGCCGCGGCAAAGTACAGCGAGTACCCGCCCAACTGCAGCACCAGCGTTTGCTCGGCGCTGCCATCCTGCCGGGTGGTGACCGATACCGCCGCGGGGCCGGTTTCATCCCCTACGGTGAGGCTGTAAATGGTGGCTTCCACACCGCCGCTATCCTGCCGGGTGTAGCTGCCCTCCCAGCTTTGCGTGCCGGAGGTAAAAGTGAGCTTGCCATTCTCGGCCCGGCAGGTCAGTTCAAGCACTGCGGCATCGGGGTAGATCTCCTGCATGCTGTTCCCAATGAAAAGGATGCTGCCATCCTGGGTGGACTGCACCGTGACGACCTGCCAATCTTTATCCTCGATGTGGTGGGTGGTGACCTGCTTGCCGCAGGCGGTAAGCAGCAATACGCTGGCAAGAATAATAGCGAAAAATCGTTTCATAGGTTCCTCCTTAGTCCGGGCGGCGGCCCATAATGATGCCCAGTATCACCAGGGCGATGCAGCCCAATATGGCGAAGAGCAGGCCCCAGGGAAAGCCGGCCGTGATGAAAATAGCGGTGGGGCCATCCGCGCCGCCGATGATGCCGATGCTGCTATTGGCCGGGAGGCCATACCCCAGCATGAGCAGGGTAAGCACTAGCTGCGGCAGCAGCAACAGCCCGCATATCCCGGCGGCGATGGCGACCCATTTCCAGAAGCGGCGCCGGCGGTGATTCTGCTCCGCCAGCTGGCCGGTGAGGGCGCTCAGCTTATCCGCCAATACCGCTTGCGGTTCCAGCGGGGCGGTGCTTTCCGGCTTTGGAGCGCCCAGCAGTTCCTCTACGGGGACCTCCAGGCACTCGGCCAGCCGCACCAGCATATCGGCATCCGGGACCGAGAGCCCCTGCTCCCATTTGCTGACGGTCTGCCTGACCACATGCAGCCGTTCGGCCAGTTCCTGCTGGGAAAGGCCCCGGGCTTTGCGCAGTGCGCGGATATTTTCGCCCAGCATGTTGATCACCTCCCTTGGTGGTATCCACCCGCTATTATGGCACAAAAGGCGGCGGGGAAGCAAGCAATACATTTTAACATGGGGGAGAGTTTGCAAAAGGGGAGGGGCGGCAGCCCCGGCGCGCGCAGCGCGCCGAGCCGGGCGAAGCCCGGCAGCCCCGCAGGGGCGGGCTGCCGCCAAGGCCAGGATTCTGCTGGGAGGGGAGGAGCAGGGGGGGGAGAAGGCCCCGCAGAGGCCGCGGCCGCAGGCCGCGGGGACGGGCTGAAAGGCCCGTCACGGCGCGGAGCGCCGCTCTGCGGGGCGGCCATTTGCCGGCTGCATAGAGGATGGACCCGGTGCGTATACTAAGGGCAAAGGGGGCGTGGCAATGAAGCAAAAACCGTGGAAAGCCTACCTGTGGGCGACACTGCCGACCATAGCAGGCGGGGTGCTGGCGGGGATCCTTTCCGGCAGCGGGGGCAACTACGAAAACTATATAAAACCGCCGTTATCACCGCCGGGGTGGCTGTTTCCGGTGGTGTGGGCGGTACTGTATCTGCTGATGGCGATAGGAATGGCGATGGTATGGAACGCCGACCAGGCCCATGCTAAGCCTGCCCGGAATCTCTATATCGTGCAGCTGGTGGTGAATTTGCTGTGGCCGTTTTTCTTCTTCCGGTGGGAGATGTGGGGCTTTGCAGTGATCTGGCTACTGCTTCTCATTGCACTGGTGATGGTCATGGCTTTGCGGTTTGAGCAGATAAGCCCCAAGGCGGCCTATCTGCAGATTCCTTATCTCATTTGGCTGTGCTTTGCGGCGTATCTTAATATTGCGATATGGCTGCGGAACCGATAACAGGCAAAATGAAAATCCCCCGAAAGGGGGATTTTTTGCGCTTTGGATTAGGAAAGCGCAGTGGCAGTATTCTCAGTCAGGCGGAAGCGGAAAATATTATCCCAGTGGCGGCGCAAGGCCACATCGGCGGAAAGAGTGCTATTGTGGAAGCAGATGGACCACTGGGTATTGCTGGTGATATCCTTGGAGTCAGGCTCCTGGGCGACGGCCCGCAGGGCATCCCATACGGTAAGGGGGGAGAGGACATCCTTTTGCTGCGCTAATATTTTCAGTACAGTATCGTAGCGTTCCCGGCCATGACCGTAGATACCGTTTCGCTGGTTGGGCTTGACCCGATCCGGGTAGAGCGCGTAGAAGTTGGTGGCGGCTGCCGCGGGGGTATCCACCAGGGGACGGGCGGGATCATCGCAGTCATATTCCACCACACGCCCATCTCCACTGGCATCGGTGATGTAGAAGTGATAATCCCGGCCGCCGGAGGCAAACATATCATACTCCCGCAGCAAGGCTACTGCTTCAGCGGTGGTGGCGGCGTGATCCAGTACCAGACGGATGGCCAAGGTGGGAGTGATGGTGGGTTTACCGGTCTGCTGGTAGGTGGGTTCGCTATCCAAGGTGAGCACAGCAATAGACACCCCCTTTTCATTCATGCCATCCAGACAGATGAAAGGTGCGGTGAGGGTAGCCAGGCGGGTTTTCAGGCTTTGCTCCGGGGTGTTGGCCTGGATGTTATCCAAGGCGGCGAAGGCCACTGAGCGGTAGCTATCCTGTGGTGAGCAATAGACCACCATGGCAGAGGTATCGTAGCGAAAATCGTAATTACGGCCCATGCAAGCGGTACCATCCTGCTCCACTACGGCAAAGGCGGTGCAGCCGAAGGAGGGTGCCTGGATAGTGACCGGCAGCAGCGGCAGCGCCTCTTCCAGGATGGCATCCACCATGCTTTGGTCATCGGTGATGCCGCGGGCGAGGAGGTCATTCAGGCTGTAACGGTAGCGGATATCCATGCGGTAGAGGTTATAGCCATCGCTGTAATCAGTGATTTTTTGCAGGGCGGCCATGCTTTGAAAACGGGTAAAATAGATGCCGGTAAAAACGAGGGCGGCCAAAAGCAGCAGCGCGGAGAGGGAGAGCAGAAGCTTTTTCATAGGACACCTCCGTGGTCATTGGTAGTAGATATTTACCGCGCGGCGGACGGCAATAGAACCCGGAGGGGAGAAAAAAACGGCAGGAGGGTGCAGGGGCAAGGCGGCCCGCAGGGCCCCCGGCGAAGCCGGGGTGGGGGCGGCCGCAGGCCGCCCCCAAGGCGATGCGAAGCGTCGCCTGCCCTGCGGGCCGGTACTGGGGCCCGGCACAAGGGTGAGGAGAAGCAGCAAAAAAACAGAAGCTGAGACAAAGAAAATCCCCTGCCAAAGAGCAGGGGATAGAATTCAGCCATTATTGATTTCCTCAAAGATATTGCCAGAGGAAAATACCACTGTTTCGCCGTTGCCTTCATTGGCGGGGAAGTGGTTGCCGATGTAGCATTCTTCCCCATCCGGGGTAATGAAGAACTCCGCTACGGTGGAAAGATAGCGGGACTGGGTATCGTAATCGGTGATGACGCGCTGCCACACACCATAGTAGTATTCCCGGCCCTCCACCGTCACCGGATCATTGAGGGTGAAGGTGTAGTTCTCCATCGGCTCTGCCGCCGCAAAGATATCCTCCATCTTTTTTATGAGGCGGGCACGGCGCTGTTCCTCGGTTTCCTCCGGTTCCGGTTCGGGCTCTGGGGAGAGGGGATCGGAAGCATCTGGGGTTCCAGCCTGGGGTGGATCTCCATGGACGATCTCGCTGATGGGATTGCCGCAGGCGGTGAATACCAGAAGGGTGGCCAGCAAGGCCAAGGTCAAGGCGATCAGTTTCATACGGCTCATACTGATGGAACTCCCTCCGTTAGGCCGCTCAGTCGGCGGCGCTTGACGATGAAATAGCAGATGATGTGGGTGAGCGAGGTCAAGATCCAGCTGATGGGGTAGGAGATGTAGAGTACCCGAAGATCGTGGTGAGTGGCGAAAATGGTATAGATCCACACCACACGGAAGCCGCAGGCGCCGATGAGAGTGACGATCATGGGCATGACAGAGCTGCCCATACCGCGGATGATATCCGCCATAATATCCATAATGGCATCCAGACCGTAGGTGGTACCGACGATCATCATACGGATCATGCCCATGGCAATAACTTCCGAATCCTTATTGTAGAAAGCAAGCAGCGAATTGCCAAAGCCGTAGGCGATAAAGCCGAGAATCTCCGAAAGGAGGATGCCCAGGGCCAAGCACCAAAGGGTGATGCCCCGCAGGCGCTTGTACTGCCCGGCGCCGAGGTTCTGGCTGGTGAAGGTAAGGGAAGCCTGCGCTACCGAATTGCAGCTGGTAAAAACGAAGCCTTCGATATTGACAGCGGCGGCATTACCGGCCATGGCGGTGCTGCCGAAGGAATTGATGGAGGACTGGATGAGGACATTGGAGATGGAGAAGATGGCACCCTGCAGACCGGCGGGAATGCCGATTTTGAGGATGCGGATGAGTTTATCCCGGTGGATGCGCAGCTCCTTGAGGACGATGTGGTAGCAGCCATCGGTTTTCAGCATGCACCACAGCACCAGCGCGGCGGAGATATACTGTGAAACAACGGTGGCAATGCCGACGCCCGCCACACTGAGATTGAACTGGATGACCAGAAGCAGGTTGAGACCGACATTGACGATGCCGGCAAAGAAAAGGAAGATCAGGGGTCGGCGGGTATCGCCCACGCCGCGCAGCACCGCCGCACCAAAGTTATACAGCATACTGCCTGACATCCCCAAAAAGTAGATGCGCAGATACAGGATAGCCAGTGGAAGGACATCGTCGGGGGTATCCATCAGCCGCAGGATAGCGGGGGTACACACCACGCCCACTACCATGACAAAGAAACCGCTGATGAGTCCCACCAGCATGCAGGTGTGGGTGGCTTCGGAGACATCCTCGTACTGGGCGGCGCCGTAGTGCTGGGCAATGACGGCGCTGCCGCCGATGGAGATGCCCATAAACAGGTTGACGATCAGATTGATGATGGAGCCATTGGAGCCGACGGCGGCCAGCGCGTGGCTGCCCACATACCGTCCCACCACGATGATATCGGCGGCATTGAAAAGAAGCTGCAGCATTCCTGTGGCCATTAGCGGCAGGGAAAAAAGCAGGATCTTCTGCGGCAAGCTACCGGTACACATATCTATTTCATACTTATGGCGTGCAGTAGCCAAGGGAAACAACGCTCCTTCTTTGTGCATATTGGGAAAAAGCCTAGTACAGCGCCGCGGGCGCTGCTGGGGCATAGAGATTAAGAGGACAGTATAGGTATTATAGCCCTTTTGTGCTCTAATGCAAGATATCCTGCATCAAATCTCCTTATCGCACAAAAAGGCGGCAAAAAGGAGAGAAAAGCACAACAAAACTGCCCATTATCCCAGCAACGGCAGCGCCGCTGCCAGAATTTCGGCGGCCTCCAGCGGACGGCTGCGCAGCAGGGGGCGGCGGGGTTCCTCCGGCAGGGCGGTGGATTCCGCGATGACAGCTTGCAGCTGGGCGGGGGTGTACCAGCGAAAGCGGCCAATGCCAAGCTGTTCGGCCCGGTGCTCCAGCAGGGCCAGCAGCAGGTCATCATAGCCGGCTTCCCGGGGCAGGCGCAGCTCCGCGGCTACGGCCGGCAGAATGTGCTCGAACAGGGCACGGCGAGGGGAGAGCCCCTCCGGCAGGCGCAACGGGATACCGGCGGCCTTTATGGCGTTCTCCGGCAGAGCGGCAAAGGCCGCAAAGCCATCGGCTTTTTCGGAAAAGTAATACAGCTGGCCGGGGAGCTCCCGCATAAACCGCATGGTATCGTAGTAGCCCATCTGAATATTGCGGCGGCTGGTGGCGGGATCGAACCGCATGACAGGGCCCAGCTGCTCACTGGGGAAGATCTGACGGATCTTCTGCTTATCCCGCAGCGGATGGATGATGCCGAAGCCATTGAGCCGGATGGCGATGACCTCATCGCAGCCGTAGTCCAGCAGCTCATTATAGGGGCAGGCATCGTATAGGCCGCCGTCCAGGTACTTCTTATCCCCAATGACGGTGGGCTGGAACCCGGGGAACGAAGCCGAGGCCAGCACATGGTCCAGCACATTTTCGGGGGTCATATCTTTTTTATAGGCGATCAGCGGCTGAAGCTCCGGGAAAGCCACGGCGATCATGCCATAATCAATGGGACTTTCCAGCAGTCGCTGGGGGTCAATGTTCTGCTCCAGGAAGGCACGGATTTTGGAGGTATCGATGCCGCCGTTTTCCAGCGCGGCTTTGATGTTTTCCTTGAGGGCCGAAAGGGTATTGAGGTTCACCTGCCGGTTGATGATTTCCAAAAAGCCTTTGTCCTCCTCAGAGAACAGATCGTCATTGGCGGTCGTCTCCCAAAATTCCGCGGCCTTTTCACAATCGCCCTGCGCCAGCAGCGCCGCATTGATGGCGCCGATGGAAACACCGCAGATGACATCAAAATGATAACCCAGTTCGGTAAGGGCGCGGTATGCGCCGATCTCATAGGCGCCTTTGGCACCGCCGCCTTCCAGTGCTAAACCCAGCATAGTGATGCTCTCCTTTCATCTATCCACAGCGGATTCTATTCCATGCTCATCATAACCGAAAGGGCGGGGGAAAAGCAATGCTCCCGCCGTCCTTTTTACAAATCGTTCATGCTTTTTCGGCAGGGAAAATGCCGCAGACCGTCAGCACATCACCTGCCACGGTAAAGTGCACCTCCAGCCCGGCAAAGGGAAAGCCGTATACCCGGTCGCTATCCTGCTGATAAGCCGGCCGGGGGTCCTGTGCCAGTACCGCCCGCAGGGAAGCCCGGTGCGCCGCGGGAACCTTTTCTTCCCATTCCGGCGGCAGTATCACCGTGAGGACATGTGCTAGCCCATCGGAGGAATACCCCCCGGTGGCCTCCGGGTGGCAATCGGCATGGGGCAGGTAGGGCTTTACATCATAAATAGGTGTGCCGTCCATCAGGTCAGCCCCGGCTACCCGCAGCACCGTGCCCCATTCGGGGTGGTGCTCCACGGCAAGGAGCCGCACGCAGGAAAGTCCGATGGCATTGGGGCGGAACGGTGAACGGCTGGCAAAGACCCCAACCCGCCGGTTGCCGCCCAGCCGGGGCGGACGCACGGTAGGCCGCCAGCCCTCCCGCTTCGTTTCGGAAAATTCCCATAGCAGCCACAGGTGGCTGTAGCCCTCAATCCCCCGTAGTGCTTCCGGTACCCGGTACTCCGGCCGGAACACCACCAGCGCTTCCAGCTCCGGCACCAGCCCGCTCTGCCGCGGGATGCCGAATTTGGTGGGAAAGTCGCTGCGGATCTCCGCGATTGCCTTAATAACAGTTGTTTCTTCCATGGCTCCTCCCCATGATTTCTGCAAGCCGCAGGGATGGGGCCCGCAGGGCCGCCCGCCGTAGGCGGGCGTAGGCGGCGCAGCCGCCAAACCCATCCTCCGGATGGGTTGCCCTGCGGGCCCGACCCGGGCCGCGAATGCTGACTCTATTTTACCATGCCATCCCGAAAAAGAAAAGCAGATGGCGCGCGGTTCAGTCCTTATTCTCCTTGGCGCTCCAGTCGGCCACCTCCAGCCGCCACATGGCGGTGTGAGCCATGGTCTGCGGCGGGCAGCCCGGTGCGCCGGGCAGGTACCGGTCGATCAAAAGCCGCATGGCCTGGGGCTTTTCTTCCTCGGTCAGCGGGGTAACAGTCGCCTTGCCCATTACGCAGCCGTACCGTGTGGTAATGCCGTGCCCCGGCAGCTGCACTACCCGGTGGCCACAGTCCATTTGGAAGGAACAAGCCCCGTTTTGCCGCAGCAGCTCCGCCTTGCGGCCTTCTGCTGCCCCGTGCAGGTAGAAATACAGCCGCCCCTCTTTTTCCTCCCAGCCAAAGTTCATCGGCACGATGTAAGGGTAGTCCCCATCGGCCAGTCCCAGCCGCAGCACATCGCACTGGCGGATGATCTCCTTGACGGCCTCCAGCTCTGTTACTTCCCGGTCTTTCCGGCGCATTTCTTCCATACTATTCCCTCCGGCAGTTTTTCTTTATTATAGCAGGTTTGGCTTTACGGCACAAATTCCGCCGCCCCGCCTAAAATCCCGGGATTTTGCTTTCCCTCCGGGGCAGGATATGGTATAATAAAATATAAATGTATGTTCTCAAATCTCCCCACAAGGAGGCCCATCATGAAAGTCCTTGCCTTTGATGCCAACAGCATCGTCAACCGTGCCTTTTACGGCGTGCGGCTGCTCTCCACCCGGGAGGGCACCTATACCAATGCTGTTTACGGCTTTTTCAATATTGTTTATAAGCTCATCGAGGAACAGAAGCCGGATGCGGTCGCCTTTGCCTTTGATCTGCACGCACCCACCTTCCGGCACAAAATGTACGAGCCGTACAAGGGCACCCGCAAGGGGATGCCGGAGGAACTGCGCCAGCAGATGCCGCTGGTGAAGGAAATGCTGCGGCTTTTGGGCTATCCCATTCTAGAAGTAGAGGGCTACGAGGCGGATGATATCCTGGGCAGCCTGGCCCGGCAGGGGGAGCAGAACGGCGATACCGTCCTTATCTGCACCGGCGACCGGGACTCCCTCCAGCTCATCACCGATAAGGTCAGCGTCATCTTGGCCAAGACTGCCCCGCAGGGCGCCGTTTATGAGATAATGGACCCCGCCGCCATTCATGAAAAATACGGTGTGACACCCCGGGAAATGATCGAGGTCAAGGCCCTGATGGGCGATCCCTCCGATAACATTCCCGGCGTGCCCGGCATTGGCGAAAAAGGCGCTCTGGCCCTTATCCAAAAGTATCACACCATCGAATATATCTATGCCCATTTGGAGGAGTTGGAGTTGACCCCGGCGCTCCGTAAAAAGCTGGCCGAGGGCCGGGAATCCGCCGCCCTCAGCCGGGAGCTGGGGACCATCTGCTGCGAGGTGCCGGTACCCCAGTGGAGCGAACTGAAGCCCCGGCCCCGGCAGGAGGACGCCCTTTATGCCTTCCTTTCCCGGCTGGAGCTCAACCGTCTTATCACCAGGCTGGGTCTTGCCGCCCCGGAAACGATGCCGGAGGAACCCGCCGCGGAGGAGGCGGCTCCCGCTGTGACCTTTGTCCCTCTTACCGAAGAATCTGACCTTGCCGCCTGGGGCAAGGAAACCCCGATCATCCTTTCGGCCCGCTGGGCGGAGGATGGTACGCCTGCCGCCCTCTGCGTCCTTTGCGGGGAGCAGCTATGCGGCTGCGAGGATCCCGCTGCCTCCCTGTGGCAGAAAATTTTCTCTTTGCCCAATCCAAAAATCACCGCCGACGCCAAACCCTATTATAAAGCGGCGCTAAAGGCGAATAATACCTTTGCCGCCCTATGGCTGGATACCGGCCTGGCCGGGTATCTGCTCAATCCCAATGCCAGTGACTACGCCGTGGAGCGCCAGCTGGCCCAGCATGGGCTTTCCCTCCCTGCGGCGGAGGCCCCGCAGAAGCTGCTGCCGCTGGTACGGGAATGCCTGGGCCTTTCGGCGCTTTCTCCCCTGCTGGAACGGGAGCTGGAAGCGAACGGCCAGCAAAAGCTGCTGCGGGAGGTGGAGCAGCCCCTCTGTGAGGTGCTGGCCTCGATGGAGCTCACCGGCTTTCGCGTCGACCGCGAGGGCCTGCGGGAGTTCGGCATCTACCTGGATGGACTGACCATCCAGCTGGAGCAGGAGATCTATCAGCTGGCCGGCGGCAAATTCAATATCAATTCCCCCAAGCAGCTGGGAGATGTTCTTTTTGGCAAGCTGGAGCTGCCCGCCAAAAAGAAAACCAAGAGCGGCTATTCCACCAATGCCGAGGTGCTGGAGGAGCTGATCCCCTATCACCCCATTATCAGCAAGATACTGGAGTACCGCAAGTACAAAAAGCTCTCCTCCACCTATGTGGAGGGCCTTAAGGACACCATTGGCCCCGATAGCCGCATCCGCTCGGTGTTCCGCCAGACCGATACCCGAACCGGCCGCATCAGCAGTGCGGAGCCCAACATGCAGAATATTCCCATCCGTACCGAACCCGGCAGCCGTATGCGGGATTTCTTCGAAGCGGAGGAGGGCAACCTGCTGGTGGATGCCGACTATTCCCAGATCGAGCTGCGGGTGCTGGCGGCCCTGGCCAATGACAGCGCTATGATCGAAGCCTTTCGGGAGGGCGTGGATATCCACACCCGTACCGCCGCGCAGGTATTCGATCTGCCGGAGGCCTTTGTCACCCCACAGATGCGCTCCCGCGCCAAGGCGGTCAACTTTGGCATCGTCTATGGCATCGGCGCCTTCTCCCTTTCCCGGGATATTGGTGTTTCGATGCAGGAGGCCGATACCTACATTAAGAATTACAAAAAGACCTACAGCGGCATTGCCGCCTACCTGGAGCGTGCCATAGAGGACGCCAAGGAAAAAGGCTATGCCGAAACGCTGTTCGGCCGCCGCCGCCCCCTGCCGGAGCTGAAAGCCTCCAACCGGGTGCAGCGCGCCTTTGGCGAACGGGTGGCGATGAACGCCCCCATCCAGGGCACCGCCGCAGATATTATCAAGATCGCCATGGTGCGGGTGTACCGCCGCCTGAAGGAAGAAGTCCCCGCCGCCCGCCTTATTTTGCAGGTTCACGATGAGCTCATTGTCGAAACACCGCAGGGATCCGCCGAGCAGGTGCGGGAGCTGGTGCGCCAGGAGATGGAATCCGCAGTCTCGCTGTCGGTTCCGCTTTTGGTGGATGCCAAGGTAGGAAAAACCTGGGGCGAAGCCCACTGATCCCTCGCTAATTTCTGCAAGCCGCAGGATCGGGCCGCAGGCCGCCCCCGCTTCGCAGGGGCACGCAGGCACCGCCTGCGTCGGCGGCTGCGCCGCCAGGCCCGCGGCCCGCCCTGCCCCCTGCAGAAACCCACCCCATCCCCGCCGAAAGGAGCCTACCCCATGTCCGTTACCATCCGCCCCGCGGCCGAAAGCGACCTGCCCGCCCTTGCCGCTTTGGAATCAGCCTGCTTTGCCCACCCATGGAGCGAAAAAAGCCTGGCAGAAACGCTCGGCAACGGCCGCTCGCTGTTCCTTTTAGCGGAGCGGGAAGGGGAAGCGCTTGGCTACCTTGGCATGGAATATGTACTGGATGAGGGCAGCATCACTAATGTGGCGGTTTTTCCGGCACACCGCCGCCAGGGCATCGCCGATGCTCTGCTCAATGAGCTGCTGCGCCGGGCCAAAGGCCTTGGCCTTACCACCGTTACGCTGGAGGTGCGGGAAACCAATGCCCCTGCCATTGCTCTTTACCAAAAACATGATTTTGTACCCGTGGGCCGCCGCAAAAACTACTATACCTCGCCCACAGAAGATGCTATACTGATGACAGTCACTCTGTAACTGAGTAAAAATAAAAAGGAGTGTATCACTATGAAAAAGAATCCCATCCACTTTTACTGGGGCCGTAAAAACGGCCTGGTCGTCACCCGTGAGGATGCCGAAGGCAACCACCCCGAGGTCATTTTCGTCAGCAATCAGCTTTCTCTGGATAAGCTGAAAAAGACCGGTGTCATCCTCCTGGCCGGACTGTTCCTGTTCTGGCGCATCAGCCGACTGGTACGCCGCATTGCCCGCCGCCATCATAAAAAAGAAAATTAATCCGGAACCTGTATGAAAATTCTCAGTATCGAATCCAGCTGCGATGAGACCGCCGCCGCGGTCATTGAAGATGGCCGGAAGATCTGTTCCTCGGTCATCCACACGCAGGTGGAAGAACACAAGCTCTACGGCGGGGTCGTCCCGGAGATCGCCTCCCGCCGCCACATCGAATCCATCTGTGGGGTGACCGCCGAAGCGCTGGAGCAGGCCGGCCTTACCGCCCGCGAAGTGGATGCGGTTGCCGTTACCGCGGCCCCCGGCCTGATCGGCGCCGTGCTGGTGGGGGTCAATTTCGCCAAGGGCTTGGCACTTTCGGCGGAAAAGCCCCTCATCCCGGTTCACCATATCCGTGGCCATGTGGCGGCAAATTATTTGGCTCATCCCGAGCTGGAACCGCCTTTTTTGGCGCTCATCGTCAGCGGCGGGCACAGCCATATCGTATTGGTGCGGGATTACTGCGACTACACCATCCTGGGCCGCACCACCGATGACGCCGCGGGCGAAGCCTTCGATAAGGCCGCCCGCTGTGTCGGCCTGCCCTATCCCGGCGGTGTGGCGCTGGATGCCATCTCGCACGAGGGCAATCCCCACGCCTACCCGCTGCCTACCCCCCATGCCGAAGGGGAGTTCAACTTCTCCTTTTCGGGGCTCAAAACAGCAGTCATCAATCTGGCGCACAATGCCGAGCAAAAGGGACAGCCTCTGGTTCCCGCCGATCTTGCCGCCAGCTTTTGCTGCCATGTCAGCGAGATCCTGTGGCAAAAGACCGCCCTGGCCGCCGAGCGCTGCGGCTGCGATAAAATCGTGCTGGCCGGCGGTGTTTCCGCCAATAGCTGGCTGCGGCAGCGTGCCCGGCAGGGTTGTGCCGAAAAAGGCTGGCAGCTTTACATGCCGCCGCTTTCTCTCACCGGGGATAATGCCGCTATGATCGGCGCGCAGGCATACTACGAGTATTTGGCCGGCCACACGGCGGATGAATCCCTCAATGGCTTGCCCACCATGGAGATCACCGAACAGTTTGGGGCATAAGGGCTTATTAGCCCGCGCTTTTTCCGTTCGCGGAAACTTAACAAATTTGGTGGTAGCATTTCCCGCGGGGATAGGGTATAATAGATGCGTAAAAACAGGCCGGTTTTCCGGCTTTATCAGAAGGGAGATATAAAAATGGCACTTACTTCCAACAAGTCCGTTCTCAAATGGGTGGACGAGATGGTCGCCCTCACCAAGCCCGATAAGGTCGTCTGGATCGATGGCAGCGAGGAACAGCTGGAGGCGCTGCGCGCCGAGGCTTGCTCCACCGGCGAGATGATCAAGCTGAATGAGGAAAAGCTGCCCGGCTGCTATCTGCACCGTTCCGCGGTCAATGATGTAGCCCGTGTAGAAGGCCGTACCTTCATCTGCACCCGCAAGGAAGAGGACGCTGGTCCTACAAATAACTGGATGGACCCCAAGGAGGCCTACGAAAAGCTGGGCAAGCTCTTTGACGGCGCCATGAAGGGCCGCACCATGTATGTCATCCCCTACTGCATGGCGCATGTCGGCTCCCCCTTTGCCAAGGTGGGCATCGAGCTGACCGACTCCATCTATGTCGTTCTTTCCATGGCCATCATGACCCGCATCGGCCAAAAGGTGCTGGATTTCCTGGGCGACAGCGATGATTTCGTCAAGGGCCTGCATTCCAAAAAGGATCTCTGCGAGGAGGACCGCTACATCGTCCACTTCCCGGAGGATAACACCATCTGGAGCATCAACTCCGGCTACGGCGGCAATGTGCTGCTGGGCAAAAAGTGCTTCGCCCTGCGCATCGCCTCCTTCCAGGCCAAATCCGAGGGCTGGATGGCCGAGCATATGCTCATTCTCGGCATCGAAAATCCCGAGGGCGAGACCAAGTATGTCACCGCCGCTTTCCCCTCCGCCTGCGGAAAGACCAACCTGGCCATGCTCATCCCGCCCAAGAAGTACGCCGAAATGGGCTACAAGGCCTGGTGTGTCGGCGATGATATCGCCTGGCTGCGTATCGGCCCCGATGGCCGCCTTTGGGCTGTCAATCCCGAGTATGGCTTCTTTGGCGTAGCGCCCGGCACCAATGCCAAGAGCAATCCCAATGCCCTGGCCACCACCCGCAAGAATACCATCTTCACCAATGTGGTGCAGAACCTGGATGATAACACTGTCTGGTGGGAGAAGCTGGATAAGAATCCTCCCAAGCACGCGCTCAATTGGAAGGGCGAGCCCTGGGACGGCAGCGACGGCACCCCCGGCGCCCATCCCAATAGCCGCTTCACCGCGCCCAGCCACAATTGCCCCTGCCTCTCTCCCGAGTATGAGAATCCCAATGGCGTTCCGATCTCCGCCATCATCTTCGGCGGCCGCCGCGCCAAGACCGCTCCGCTGGTCTACCAGTCCCGCGATTGGGCCCACGGCGTCTTTGTAGGCTCTGTTCTGGCCAGCGAGACCACCGCTGCCGCTACCGGTGCTGTCGGTGTAGTCCGCCGTGACCCCATGGCCATGCGTCCCTTCATCGGCTACCATGTCGGCGATTACTTCGGCCACTGGCTGGAGATGGGCGAAAAGCTGGGCGATAAGGCCCCGAAGATCTTCCATGTCAACTGGTTCCGCACCGATGATGAAGGCAACTTCCTGTGGCCCGGCTTCGGTGATAATATGCGTGTTCTGCTGTGGATCCTGGCCCGCTGCGAAGGCAAGGTCAGCGCCCGCGAGACCGAAATCGGCTATCTGCCCTATGTCAAGGATATCGATATCGAGGGTCTGGAAAACGACGGCAAGGAGTTCACCCACATGATGCTGGATGAGCTGCTCAGCGTCGATAAGGCCCTGTGGCGCGAGGATGCCGAGAATATCGAAGGCTTCTATACCTCCATCGGCGAGCGTCTGCCCGCCAAGCTGTGGGAGGAGCTGGAGACTCTCAAGAAGAACCTCGAATAAGTGTAACATTTGGCCGGCTCCCTCATCGGGCGATGGGGGAGCCTTTTCCCACTATTCTTACCCAAAAGACCGGAGGACGCCATGGAAAGCATCTTTGAGAATACCACCACCCTCACCCGACAGAACCTGACCGAAATGGCCCGGGCCACCGTCCCCCGGTGGAGCCTGCTGGTCGGCATCATCCCGGCGGTTTTGGCGGTCGCCGCCGCCATTTGGGATCTTGCCCGGCGGGGCATCAGTCTGTGGGCCGGACTTCTGCTGCTGGCGGCCTTTGCTTTGGTTATGACCACCTACGGCGCGCCCGCGCGGGTCGCGCTCAAGATCGCCAAGCGCAATTTTAAGAAATACGGCAGTGAGGTCACCGCCACCCTCTGCTTCTATGAGGATAAGGTCATTGTCCACAACCATCAGGAAGATTCCGAGGGGGACCTTCGCTACGAGCAGATTTTAGCCGTCCGTCAGAGCCCCCGGCTTTATCTGCTGGAGCTCCCCGGCAAAACCGCCCTGCTGCTGGAGAAGACCGCCTTCACCAAGGGCGCCCTGGAGGAATTCCCCGCCTTTATGCGGCGGAAATGCCCCGGCCGGGTCGCCTTTTAAGGAAAGCCCGCAAAAAAGACTTACATCCTGGAGAAAAGTGTGCTATACTATTTCCCGTAAAAAGTGTGATCTAAAATTCCGCAGCATCTCTTCTAATAGAAATAAGTCCTATGGGCGTAGTCTATTGCAAGTGCAAAAGATTACGCTCTTTATTATTTCTTTTACAGGAGGGCAGTAAAATGCCAAAGACCAAAACACAAAGGATCGTATTCGGGATATTGATGTCATTTTTTATGGCATATGGCATGGAGGTTTACAATATCGCCATCCGCATGGGTTACAATCTGACCGTGGGACAGGGCTTTTCGTCCATCACTTATCCGGTGTTTCTCGAAGCACTGAAGGAAGCAGTGGGGATGAGCGTGATTGTTTTTATCGTCTCCAATTTGGTCGGCAATCGGGCCGGGGCCGCCTTTATGGCAAAATACTGTGCCCCCGACAAGGATAACCCCTATTTCTGCCGCGTTATGCGCCAGGCCGGCACCATATTGGTCATGTGTCCCCTTATGAGCCTTATCGCGTCCATTCTTTTTCAGATCATTCTGGGCGGCCAGCCGCTATTCCGACTGCCGGCCATCTGGATTGGGACGGCCATGAAAAACTTCCCGATGGCCTTCTTCTGGAACATGTTCGTCGCCGCGCCCCTCATCCACTGGATATTTGAAAAATGGAACAGCAGAGCCCATTGAACAGTCCCCGGATAATATCAAAAGAAAGCCCCCGCCGCACGGTGAGGGCCTTTTCTATCGTTATATCACTTTTTTCTTCAGCCACCGGCCGCTCAGGTACCGCGGCAGATAAAAGGCAATACGGATGAGCCAGTCCGCCACAATGGCCACCCACACGCCCATAATGCCCCACCCGAAGGAAACAAACAGGTGGCTGCACAGGATGCGTCCCAGCCACATGCCGGTCATCGCGCCAATCAGGCAGAACCGCACATCGCCCGCCGCCCGCAGGCAGGGGGTAATGGTAAAGGCCAGCGGGTACAGCGTCACCACAATGCAGAAGTAGAACCGCAGCAGCCGCAGCGCCACCGCCGTGGTCTCCGGCGTCAGCTTAAACAGCGAGAGAATGGGATTCGCGAAAAGCAGTGTTCCGCCCGCCGTAATAAAGAGGCAGATATAAGCCAGCCCCACCAGCCACTTGGTGTAGTATTTGGCATCCTCAGCTTTGCCGGCCCCCAGGCATTGCCCCACTATGGGGACTGCCGCCAGGTGAATGGCCGAGGTCGGAATCAAGATGATGCTCTGCAGCGTGTTCATCACTGCGTTGGCGGTAATGGCTGCCGTCACCAGCGTGGAGACCAGACTTGCCACCAGCAGCTTACCAATGTTAAAGGCCGCGCTCTCCAGCCCGCTGGGGATGCCGATACGCAAGATCCGTCCGAACATATCCTTTTGAAACCGCAGGTCGCCAAAGGAACGCATCCCCACCCTGCAGTCCGGCCGCAGCAGCTTATAGAGCATAATAACAGCACCCAGAATGCGGGAAGCCAGGGTAGCTAGCCCGGCGCCCAGCACCTCCAGCCCAAAGCCATAGATCAATATGGCGTTGCCGATGAGGTTCAGTGCATTAGCCGCTGTGCTCACCGTCATCGAAAGCTTGGAGTTGCCCACTGCCCTAAATACGCTGGCCCCTACATTATACAGCGCCAAAAAAGGATAGCTTATTATAGAAACGGTAAAGTAGGTACGGGCATAGGCCATCACCTGCGGCTCTATCTGCCCAAACAGCAGCACCAGCAGCTCATCACGGAACAGCATAAACAGCACCGAGATCATCATCGAAAAGCCCACCAGCAGCAGGGTCAGCTGCCCCACGCTGCGCCGCGCGTTTCCTTCCTCCCCCCGGCCGATGTACTGTGCCAGTACCACACCGCCGCCGGTGGCCAGCGCAGGGAACAGCCACAGGAACACCGCGTTCACCGAATCAATAAGCGATACCCCGGAAACCGCCGCTTCGCTGCAGCTGGCCACCATCACCGTATCCGCCATGCCTATGGTCATGGCCAGCGCCTGCTCTACCATCAGCGGTACCAGCAGCTTCCGCAGGTCCGCCCGGCTAAACATCCTCTCCAACTTACTGTCTCCTTTTCCTCTGCAAAAATCACGAGCCCCTATTGTACCACGCCCACAGCACAATTGCAAATGCAGGTTTCAGCAGGGGGCAGGGTAGGGCCGCAGGCCAAGCCGCCCTCCGGGCGGCTTATGCGGGCTTCGCCCGCATCGGCGGCTCCGCCGCCGGGCCTGCGGCCCCTGCTCCTTCCCAACCCCTTCCCCTTTGCGGAAAAGCCTTCCCCCCGCACCGCTGCGTCGTACAAGCTCTATTAAAATGTAAAATATACTTGACATTATAATGGAACAGTGCTATGCTGAAAGCAGAAAGCGAGGCGAGGAGCGATGGATGCTTTTCTGCAAAGCCCATGGGCGCCGCTGCTGCTGACAGTAGTCGTTTGGGGTGTAGTACAGCTGATAAAGGCTCTGTTGGATCGCAAATAAGGGGGCGCGGATATGGACTTCGTATTTTTGGGCTTTATGGCGGCGATGGCTGTCGCCGGCTTGGTGGTCGGCAAGCTGGCGGGAAAAAAACTTGGCAAAGCCGAATTTGATGAGCGGCAGCAGCTGGCCCGCGGCAAAGCCTATAAGGCTGGCTTCTATACCTTACTGGTGGGGCTGCTGGCGGTGTACCTCATCCCGATCTTTACCGAGTGGCAGCCAAAGGATACAGCCCTGCTGCCCTTTTCGGTGATCTGCGTGGGGGTGACGGTCTTTGCCTGTGTTGCCGTTGCCAACGACGCCTACCTCGGCATCCGGCAGAACCCGCGTGCCATGCTGCTTGTGATCGGCATCGTGGTGGTGGGCAATCTGACTGCGGGATTTTCCGTTATGGAATCGGTGGGCTTTGCCGATGGCCTGACGGTGGAGAACAGCATGAATTTCATCATCGCTGCCATGGGCCTCATCATACTGGCGGCATTGGCCATCCGGCTGCGCATGGCTGCCCGGGATGAGGAGTGACGCCATGAAGAACCTGAAGTTAAAAGCGGCCCGGGCGGCGATGGGGCTTTCCCAGCAGGCGCTGGCGGAGCTGTGCGGCGTTTCACGGCAGACCATCGTGGCCATCGAAAAAGGGGATTACAACCCCACCATCAACCTGTGCCGGCAGATCTGCCGGGTACTGGGCAAAACACTGGATGAGCTGTTCTGGGAGGACGATTAGGGAGAGCCGGAGGACTAAAGCCCCGGCCCGCATGCCTCCATCCTCTCTTCCCAAATCAAAATCACACCTCTCCCAAAAGGGAAAGGTGTGATTTGCTTTTTCGTACGGGTTACAGCTCCTCGCGGGCCAGTTCCTTCATGCTGTCCGCCTCGGTGATCTTCCGGATCACCCGGCAGGGGTTGCCCGCCGCCAGGGTCCCGTCGGGGATATCATGGGTCACCACGCTCCCGGCGCCAATGACCACATCGTTGCCAATGGTCACCCCGCCGATGATGGTCACATTGCACCCGATCCACACATTGTTGCCAATGCGGATGGGCTCGGCGTTTTCGGCAATGGTGGGCAGTCCGTCGTCGCCGCACATCAGCCCCAGCCGCTCGTGCGCGATCAGCGGGTGAGAAGCCGCCATCAGCGAAACATTGGGCGCGATCATGACATTATCTCCAATGTAAACATCCGCGTCATCCAGCACGCAGAAGTTGTAGTTCGCGAAGAAATCCTCCCCGATGTAGGTGTGGATGCCATAGTTGAACTGCACCGGCGTCTGGAAGTAGAACCGTTCCCCGATCTTTCCCAGAATGGAGCGCATCAGCCCCGGAATGCGCTCATCATACTCATCCAGCGTGTTCACCAGGCGGCAGGTCTCGTGCGCCTTGTGCTTGGTGTCCCGCAGCTCCATCGAGTTGGGCCTAAACAGCAGCCCCGCTTTGATTCTCTCGGTTTCTTTCATGTCGTTTCCTCCTTTGTGGCGTATCTCCGGCGATGTAACTGGTTACATTTTGATTATAATATACCATGCCGCTCCCTTACTGTCCAGTGTTTTCTGCCGCTTTCGCAAAAAATCTTGACATCCCGCCCGACAATTTGTACTCTTAGGTCGTATCATTATATGAGTAAAAGGAAGTGAAGCCATGCCGCCCGATTTCAAAGCCTTCTATCTGCGGCACTGCCGGGCTATCTACCGGGTCTGCTTTGCCTTTCTCAAAAATGCCTCCCCTGTGCAAGGGGAGTTGTTAGCCGTAAGGCTGACTGAGGGATTGACGGAACAAACTATGCCCAGCTTCATCTCGCCTATCGGCGTCGCGGAGTCTTTTGCAAAGGCGTAACCTATACGCCCATCTGGCGGGGGCCAGTTTGTAGTTGCCTTCGGCGGCGCATTGATTTTGCAAGGTGCAAAGCCTGTACGGCTCGCCGCCGGGGCGTTCCTTTTGTGCGTACAAAAGGAACCAAAATACGGTCAAGGGGGACCGAGCTTCCCCCTTGACAAACCCCTTTGACGCTTAGCTGTGCTGGATACGGATTTAGATTTTTTTGGGGCGAAAAATCCAAATCCGTACTGCGCACAGATGCGCTTCAAAGGTAGCCTGCGGCAGCATTTGCCCCCTCCGCCTTGCGGTACCCGAAAAGAACTTCGCGCTGCTCGCTTGCT